>Ga0210383_10000011_pt1 | contig 232570 bp, 205 predicted proteins | sample IncBWC14OmetaG_FD_160072 | JGI IMG/M metagenome (GOLD analysis project Ga0210383, IMG submission 160072) | Forest soil microbial communities from Barre Woods Harvard Forest LTER site, Petersham, Massachusetts, United States - Inc-BW-C-14-O ...
GGCTGCCAGCGCCAGACTGCGGACGATCGAATTAAATTTCATGCGTGTCAACTTCCTTTCCGTCAGGATCGAGTCAGCCGCATCGCTGCTGCCGCAAGCCGAACAGAGTGTTGACACGCGTGCTCAGGGCGAGTAGTCTCACCCGCAAGACACCTCGTTCTTCCTGGACTAACGGCCGGAAAGACTGCGTGTCATCGCCCCGCGGCTGCCACCGCGGGGTTTTTTATGGAACTTCTGTCCTGCCTGCGCAGCTCATCCGGCTGCACTTGTATAGACGAGCCGGGTGGCTCGAATGTTTCGTCGGCTATCGGATTTTCTTGTTTAATCTTGCTAATAATTTGCTTGGTTTCGCACTGCTAATTTTCTTGGAACTTTTTTTCATTTCGTTTTTTGTAAAAGTTCGATAAATATATGAAATCTTCACGAGACCTTTTTCCTTCTGGTTCGTCGCTGTTTCTATCTTTGCGCAATCCTTTCCCGTCAACGTGCATCGTGTCTCCGCTTCATCTATACTCAAGGGCATTTTGCGGATGGCATGAATGCGCATTCTTGTCCTAAGCGATCTTCACGCAAACGCCACAGCCTTAGCCGCTGCTCTCGATTCCGCGGACGGCCGCTGGGACGTTTCCGTGTGCCTCGGTGACGTCGTCGGGTACGGGCCCGATCCTCACGAGGTGGTCGCCCTGCTTCGCAAACTCGGCACGCAAACGATTCGCGGCAATCACGACAAAGCTGTGGCCGGCTTGATGGACACCACCGATTTCAATCCCGTGGCGAAAGCCGCTGTGGATTGGACTCGCTCGCAGTTGAACGCAGAAGACCTTGCCTGGATTTCCGCGCTTCCACACGGACCTCTGGCCACCGATGGAATCGTTTTGGTACACGGCGCGTTTCAAGATGAGGATGAATACGTATTCACGCCCGCGCAGGCTCTCGATGGGCTTCTCGATTCCAGCGCCGAAGTCACTTTTTTCGGACATACCCATCACCAGGGCGGCTTTTCGTACCAGGATTCCAATCTCGAAGTCCTGCAGATTCGCCCGCGAGCTTCGGAATCCTTCTCCGCGCTTCGCATCGGAGAGCCTCGGCGCTATCTCCTCAATCCCGGCTCAATCGGCCAGCCGCGCGACGGTGACCCACGCGCAGGCTTCGCCATTGCCGACCTGGAACACCAAACAGTAGAATTCTGGCGGGTGCCCTACGATATTTCCTCCGTCCAGGAGCGCATGCGCGCCGCTGGCCTTCCCGAACCGCTGGTTCAGCGACTCATTGTTGGCCGGTAGCATTGCCCGATAAACATGGCCTTTCAGCATGCCAGCTTTTTTCCTCGCCTCCGTTTCTCACACCCGCTTGACGCCTTGCGGCATTCAGGCCAGCATCATTCTTTAAGAGCTTTCGATGCCTGACACTCTGCAAATCGAACTGCCAGATCAGCCGCAGCCAAAGGCAGGCCGCTCGTGGATCGCGTGGATGGGCGCGGCAACGATAGCGATCGCCCTCGCAGTGGTGATGTGGCCCGGCGCAGAGCGGCGCCTTGCTTCCAGCACGCGCGAATCTCATCTCCCTTTTGGCGCCGCCGAACAGGCCTACGCGCCGAAGCTTCAAATTGAAAACCTACCTCTCAGTCGAGCAGAGAATTTTCTAAATCAGGAAGTCACAACGGTCCCCGGCCACATCACGAACGGAGGTAATCTCCCGCTCTCCAATGTCGAGCTCACGGTCGAATTCTCCGATGAACTTGGTCAGGTCGTCCTGCGCGAATCCCGCGCCGTGTTCGCGCCTCAGACGCCTCCGTTCGCTCCGGGTGAACGCCGCGATTTCGAAGTCTCTTTCGAGCACATCCCTTCTTCATGGAACATTCAGCAGCCGCTCGTCCGCGTCTCCGGCATACTATTTACTTCCAAGAAAGAATAGTTCCAGAGCTAATTGTTTCCTTTATACTCTTTGGCGTGGACCTTTCCGTCGAACTGCAAGCTTGTCTGAAGGAATTCACTTCGGAGGGCTCTATTGAGATCCGCGAGAATGGCGGGCGCCTCGCTCCTTTCTCGGGACTCTCGTGGGAGGTTCGCGGCGCCGCGGAGAAGCCGCTACTGCACCTCTGGTCAGAAAGTCACAATCTGACACGCCGCGTGCTGGCCATCACGGACCATTCCGACCAGCGGCTCGCGCTAGCTGTCGAGCGATTCGGCCGCTCGAAGCCTGATCGCCTCGAATTTATTCGCCTGGAGTTTGAGCGCGCGCAGCGCGACCTTTCGCGGGAGGCATTTTGCGACGGGCTTGGCCGTCTCCTCGCGGAACAATTTCCCGATGAAACAGTCGAATCTCTGACCGCTTCGCCCGATCTCGAACATTCCATTTCCGGCAGCTATGTCCGTGGGATTCTCCGCCGAGGCTCTTCGTACTTTGCAATCCTTGCAGTTCCCGACGGAGAGTCCGCGGATACTGTGGAAAGTAGCCTGACCTTTGCCCTGCTCTGGCTAGACCGTGCGCGCAGCTCGAATCGCCGTGGCACTATCAACGCACTTCGCCTCATTTTGCCGAGAGGTGGCGCGCGGCATCTGGCTCACCGTGCCGCCGCTCTGACTCCGGACCTCTGCATCGAACTCTACGAGCGCGACCCCGTGCGCGAGACTCTCGAAAAGATCGATCCACGCCGCGCCGGAAATCAGGATACCTGGCTGGTTCCCCATCGCGAATCGCAGGCGCTCCTCGATCTGTCGCGCGCTGCAGTTGATCCCATCGTTGCGCTGTCCCCGCGCGCCGTTACCGTTCATCCTGTTGCGCAATCCCGCGAAGTCTTGCTGCGCTTTCGAGGTCTCGCGTTTGCCCGTTGGGACGACGGACGAGTCTTTTTCGGTTGTCCGGATACGCGCGAAGAACTCAATGCTTCGTCCTTGTCCTCTCTAAAGAGCTTGCTGCAGCAACTTGAAAATTACCGCCATCCCCTCGCCATGGAAACGCGCCACGCTCTTTACCGGGCACAGCCGGAGCGCTGGCTCGAAGCTCTGATTCGCGAAGACGTCACGCGCATCGATGCCGCGCTGGATTCACGATTTGTTTATTCGCAAGTTTTCGCGCAGGCGGGCGGGGAGCATGGCATTCTCGATCTCCTCACGGTGACTCGCTCAGGACGTCTCGCCATTCTCGAGCTGAAAGCCAGCGAGCACATTCATCTTCCGCTGCAAGCCGCCGGCTACTGGCTTCGCATCCGCCGTCATTTGGAGCAGCATGATTTTGCCCGCTACGGATATTTTCCGGGAATCGAGTTGCAGGCCGCTCCGCCTCTCATCTATCTTGTAGCTCCGGCGCTTCGCTTCCATCCGTCCACGGACACGCTTCTGCGTTTTCTCTCTCCCGATCTGGAAAGCACGCGCGTCGGATTGGCAGAAAGCTGGCGCCGCGGCTTGCGCGTCGTGATGCGCCAGTAAGCTGCGGCCGCAATAAGCACATCGCCGCATTCCTCCACGAAGCTCGGTCCGAGAATCTTGCTTTTCGTGGGGCTTTTCACAATATTTTCTCCCTCGCGAAATATCCTGTCCTGAACTTCCGCGGCACAGTAGAATTACATCTACCAACGCTCAGGAGCCTATTTTGAATTTTTCCGCGACCATCCGGCATACGCCACAAGCATCTCTTATCGATCTTCGTGGCCGTCTCACGTTTTTCGAAGTTGGCGTTCTCCGCGAAAATGTCGCTCGTCTTCTCGGCGAAGGACGTAAACACATCGTCCTCAATTTGAGCGGGCTGCAATACCTCGATAGCTCTGGGATCGGCGAGCTGGCACGTATGTACGTGATGGTGCTGAAAAGCGGCGGCGAAATGAAGGTTGTTGGATTATCCCGCAACGTTGAGGAAGTTTTGAAAGTTACGCATCTCTATCAAGTCTTCCCGGAATTCCCCGATGAGGAAGCCGCCCTAAAGAGTTTCCCTGCTCTTCAAACCGATAAATCGCGTGAAAGCATCTAGTACAAAAATATTAGATAAAAATAACAGGCCCAAAAGGAGAGAAGCAGCTAAGGCGTTGAGCCTTAGCTGCTTCCCGGGGTGTGTCCTCGAAGTGGTTAGTTATTCATTTAGATGCATGGCGGCAAAAAAGGTTTCACTTCTTAAAAAAATCTTGCAATTTTTCTTTTTCACCGAAAAGGCCTAATAAAACAGATACTTACGCCAGCGCTCGTCGCGATGTCCGATGAGACGCATCAATTGTCGCGAGGTATGCAGGGTAAATGGCCGAGGCCGCCTGGCCAGTTTGAACCCGGCCTCTTCCGGCGTCCGGTCGCCTTTGCTGTTGTTGCAGCGGTAGCAGCAAGCCACCAGATTTTCCCAGGAAGACCTTCCGCCGCGCGATCTCGGCACTACATGGTCCAGCGTCAATTCCGAACTCGGAAAAATCCTTCCGCAGAATTGGCAAGTATTGCGGTCTCGCAGCAAAATGTTTTTCCGCGAAAGCGCGCGGCTCTGCTGCGGAATATGCCTGTAGGCCAGCAGCCGAATCACAGATGGCACTCTGTGCGCGTGCGCTGCCGAGTGCACTTCCGCGCTGTGCATCTCTTCGGCCTGTGCCACGCCCTTGAGGAGCAGCACCATGGCCCGCCGCACCGCTGTCACATTGATTGGCTCATACGTGGCATTCAGCACGAGCACAGGCTCCTGCATCAGCGATGCACGCCTCGGCAATATCGGGTTGTGGGATCTACTGTCCGCGGGATCCGCGGACCCGGGCGCAGCGACGCTGCCCGCTTCGGGGGCATACCGCCCTCGGAAATCACCCGACTTTGGCCGGTTTGCGCTCATCGCGCTACCCTAAGTTAACGACCCTACACTACAGGTTACCACTATCCGGGGTTGGCAGGGGGTTTCTCGCAGCCCGGGCTACTGTCAGTCCTAGAACAGACTTGGCACCCGAGTTCAGCAGCGCCCGTGCACACGCATCAAGCGTCGCCCCAGTGGTCAGTACATCATCTACCAGTAAGACGCGTTTTCTGTCAACTTGGCTGCCTGGACGTGTGGCAAAAGCGCCACGAACCGACGCCCAGCGCTCTTCCAAACTAAGCACCTGTTTATCGGGCCGCGGCCTCGTTCTCATCAACAAGACCGATTTATGAGGCAAGCCGAGCTTCCGTGCCAGCGGCTTTGAGACAAGCCCTGCCTGATTGTACCCGCGCTGTCGTTCGCGGTCTCGGTGCAAGGGGACTGGGACTACCACGTCTGCGGCAAACGAATCGCCCTCGTGGAGAATCACCTCCGCCAATCGGTCCGCGAACCACGCGCCAAGCGGGTCCATCCGCTCCCACTTTAGCAGGAGGATCGCTTTCACTAGCGGTCCGTCGTAAATCCCGTAGCTGCGTGCCCGCTCGAATGCATACGTCTTCTGCTGGCAGGCTCGGCAAACGAGCTGTTCGCCTTCCCTCGGCGTCAGCCACCCAAGCGCCTGGCCGCAAACCTCGCACTTCTTTTCTGCTGGCGCCGGGAATGAATCCAGGCATTCCTCGCAAATCGGCACGCGGCTCGACCGCACAAGCAGCTTGTCGCAAATCCTGCAACCCGCAGGGAAAAACACACTGACAACCGCGTCACTCGCTCCGGCGAGCCATCCGCGCACACCCCTGCTCCACGTCCGAGCCGACGGCAGGGAAGAGCTTTGTCCCATTGCGCAGGGAGAAATCTACTCCTCTCGAATGTTTAATGGAAGAGAGAATGTACGCTAAGGTAATACCAGAAGAAAGGAAGTCTTAAATGTATAGGGCCGACCCTCTCGGGTCGGCCGCTCGCCCTGCCTTCACGGCGCTGGCGTTACAACAGACCTTGTTCCATCTTCTCTTGGCAAGTGATGCAGTGCTTGGCCCACGGTACTGCTTCGAGCCGCTTCTGCTGCATCTCTTCCTGGCAGTTCGCGCAAACGCCGTATTCATCGGTGTTGATGCGCTTCAGAGCCGCATCGATCATGTTCAGGATCGTGCGGTCCGTATTGGTCATGCCGAAGAGGAACTCCTTGGTGTAGGAGTTCGCCGCCTTGTCCGCGAGGTCCACCGTCGGATCTTCGTCCGCGGTGCGTCCCTCTTCTTGCGTGCGCGCGATGGTCTTCATGAGCTCCTCGCGCCGCACCTGCAACTTCTTTTTGTAGTAATCGAGCCTTTTCTTGTCCATGGAAGTCCCGCCCCTCTGTCTGCTTTCGGGGCCATCTAAAAACTCCGTAGTGTAGACCTGCTCATTCGGAGTGTCAAGGTACTGCGTTCTGACTCCGTGCTTAGATGCTTCCTCGGCTCAATTGGTCGCAAGTAGCTCCGCGCCCCCCACCAGAGGCAGCGGAACGCTCTCCCCGCTGCCACAGCGAAAAGACATTTTGCAAGTCCGCGCCGCGCCGGAGTATAGTCGATTATCGATATACCGACTATCGACTACCTATGCCAAAACGAAAACTCGATCCTCTGCCTTCCGCTGCTTTCCACATCCTGCTTGCTCTCGCCGAGGAAGATCTCCACGGATACGGAATCATGCGCCAAGTCGCGGAGCAAACCGGCAGCCGTATGCGCCTCGGCCCAGGCACGCTCTACAGCTCCATCCAGTCTCTGCTCCAAGAAAAATTTATCGAAGAGCTTGAACCGCGAGAAGACGCCGAACTCGGCCAGGAGCGCCGCCGCTACTACCGCCTGACCTCCGCCGGCCGCAAGCTCGCCCGCGCCGAGGCTGACCGGCTCGCCGGCTTTCTGCGCGTTGCCCGCACCAGAAAGATTTTGAGGGGGGACTATGTCTGAAAAAATCTACTCCCTGCTGTTGCGCCTGTTTCCTTCTCAGTTTCGAAAAGAGTACGGAGACGATGCTCTGCAACTGTTCCGCGACCGTGCCCGCGATGAAAAAGGACTTACATCGCGTCTGCGTCTCTGGTTCGACTTGCTCGCGGACTTGGTTTTTTCCGTACCGCGACAGTATTTTCATGCCGAGCCGGAGCTCGTTGCCGCCTCGGGCCAGCGGTTAGGCGCTGGACCCATGTTTTATTTTTTGGGTGACGAGCGCCCGCGTCCCGGCGCCTTGGCTTTGGGAGCGGTGTTCTCCCTGGCCGCCCTGGCCACATTTTCTGCGCTACTCAGCCAGGGCAGAACTCACCACTCGCGAAACGCCTCAATCCGGCAATTTCAACGCGCCGCTCCTCGAGGTGCATCCACGACGGCGCGTCCAGTGCCGCAGGCCTCAAGCGATGGAAATTCTCCAGGTACCGGCGACGCCGAGACGCAAGCATCCGCATCCCCTGGCAAAGGCCATTCGGGCGACTCCATGCAACCAGCGCCCAACGAAGCCGCCGTCGCGCATGGAAATGTGGACGCCGCTGAGCGGCAGCGTGTATTGGATGCGGCTATCTCCAATTTGAAGCAGCACTACATTTATCCCGACGTAGCTCAGAAAATGTCCGAAACGCTCCTGGCCCACCAGAAACACGGCGAATATGACACGATCACTGATGGCGATGCCTTCGCGCATCAACTGACCACCCAGATGAGGGATGTGAGTCACGACATGCACCTCGAACTGGTCTACAGCCAAGACCCTTTGCCTCCGCAGCCCACGGAGCAGACACCCGAAGAACTCGCTCGTTATCGCGAAGCGATGAGGCAGATGAATTGCGCCTTCGAAAAAGTTGAAACCCTTCCGCACAACATAGGCTATCTGAAACTCAACTTCTTTCCGGACCGTTCCGTATGCGAGCAAACGGCGACCGCGGCGATGGCCTCTCTAAACAATACAGACGTCCTCGTCATTGATCTGCGAGACAACCGTGGCGGCATGCCTAGCATGGTCGCGCTGATGGCTTCCTATCTCTTCGACCATCCCGAATACTTTTACAACCCCAGAGAAAACACCACGCAGGAATCCTGGACGCGCTCCCCGGTTCCCGAAAATAAACTCGCTGACAAGCCGGTCTACGTCCTCACTTCGTCCCACACTTTTTCCGGCGCCGAGCAATTCTGTTACGACTTGAAAATGCTGAAACGCGTCACGCTCGTCGGCGAAACAACCGGTGGCGGTGCGCATTCCGGCGTCTGGTATCGCATCGATGATCACTTCGGAATAGGCATTCCTGAAACCAAGCCCATCAATCCTTATTCAACGCCCGACTGGGAAGGTACCGGCGTCGAGCCGGATGTAAAAGTGAGGGCCGAGGATGCGCTCGCGACAGCTGTGAAGCTCGCTCAAACGAAACTGCAGAAAAAGTAGTCAAGTGAGCTCCCGCTGCGAACGAGAGCCGAAAATTGCTTTCGCGCCGCCTCAAGGCACCACCGGCACAATCAATGCCGAGGGATGCGCCTTATCGTGGTAAATCACGTTCGTCGCTTTAACCATCCGCGTCGCTCGCGCCTGAATTTCGCCCGTGTTCAAATTCCGGTCAAACCGGGGGAAATTACTGCTGGAAACCTCTAGCCGCAGCTTGTGTCCAGCCAGGAAAACGTTGCTCGTCGCCCACAAGTCCACCGACACGTGGTACATCTGGCCCGGATTCGCCAGCTCAGGCTTCTCTTGCGAATTGCGGTAACGCATCCGCAAAATGCCGCTCGTCAGGTTCTGCGCAAATCCGTTCGGCCAAACATCCACCAGCATTCCCGTAAAATCCGTGTCTACCGCCGAGCTGCTCACCCACAAATCCAGCGTCACCGGCCCCGTCACCTCGAAATCCTTTTCGAACGCCAACGTCGTAAACACCAGCACGTCGGCGCGTCCTTCCGCCGGCCGCTGGTCTTCGGGCCCGATCCCCGTCGGCAACGCCCCGCAGCACAGAGGCCCACCAATCGTCGGCACCGCATCGCCCGGGTCGTAGACATATTGGTCGGCTTTTTCTTCCGCAGGCACTGCGGTGCTCAGCGTTCCGTTTCCCCCAAGTCCGTTTGCCCCGCTGCTCGAATGCAAATAATATTTCGTGCTCTTCGCGCGCGTCAAAGGCCAGTCCTCTTCATCGCGCCACTCATTTTTCCCCATGACGAAAATCTTGACCGGCTTTTCCTTCTCCACGCCGTTCGCTACTCCCTTAAACAGCGAGTCATACCAACGCAACGTCATTTCATCCTGATCGATCGGCAGCTTCTCGCCAAAATCCACGCCACCCACCCATCGGTTCGACGAGCCTCCCGCGTGTCCGCCCACGTAAACCACCAACCTCTGTCCGCGTTTCGCAGCGTCCGTCCCGCCTTCCGTTTTCAACCGCTGATAATTCTTCAGCGACCCGCCCAGAAAAATGTCGTACCACGCCGCAAAACTCAACACAGGCACATGAATATCCGCGTAGTGATCTTCAATCGACCACTGCTTCCAATACGCATCAAAGTTCGGATGCGCCAGCCAATCCTTAAAATAAGGGGCGATCCCCACCGCCGAAGGCGCCGCCAACACCTCGAAATCCGCCAGCGGCAAAGTCTTCGTCCCTGCCAGCGCGTTGGTCTCTTCCACGCGCCGCCGCATCGTGTTCTCCGCCAATCCCATGCTCCACGACTCGTTGAACCACTGTTCAAACGCGCCGCCCTGATACGTCCATCCATCGTGATAATTCGACGCCGTCACCGTCGGGCAAATCCCAGCCAGATGCGGCGGCTTCGCAATCGCCGCGAGCATTTGCGTCGCCCCCACGTAGGAACCACCGAACATTCCCACCTTGCCGTTCGAGTAAGGCAGTGCCGCCGCCCACTCAACCGTGTCGTACCCGTCCAGCGACTCGTTCTTGAACGTATAAAACTCCCCATCCGACGTAAATCTTCCCCGCACGTCTTGCGCGATGACCACGTACCCGCGCGCCGCTCCCTTCAACCCAAAACTCGTCTCGCCGACTCTGTCATAAGGCGTTCGCACTAGCAGCACCGGAAATTTCCCATCCGCCTTCGGCCGGTAAATGTCCGCGCGCAAAGTCACTCCGTCGCGCATCTTCGCCGCCACGTTCCGCTCCACCACGACCTCATAACTATCCGCCGCCCGCGCGATCCCCGCAGTCATGAATGCGAGCACCACGATTCCACACGCAATCCTCATCGCCACACCTCTCCGATGAACGATTTCCGAAACCGCTGGAGACTAGGCCCACACGCCAAGCCTGTCAAGCGTCCTTCCATTGTAGAGGCGCAGCATGTTTACCCTGAGCCTTGAAGGGCCGCGCCCTGTCTGGCCAGCCAAGCACCCCTCCGCAAGCCTTCTAACATGTGCGCTTAATTTCTCAGTCACACAAAATCCCTAACTCTTCGCCCGCCTCTTCCTTTTCATCCCTCGCGTCACAAAGAAAACCAGCACCACCGTCACCACCACGGCCACAATCGCCGCCACCACCGGGTGTCCGTGCTGCAATAGAAACGGCAGCATCTTTCGCCCGTACCGCGCCGCCAGATACGCCAGAACCGTGTACCGCGCGATGCGCCCCAGCGCCATGGCCAGCAAAAATTTCTTCACAGAATATTGCATCGCCCCCGCTGCCAGAAGAAATGGCACCAACGGCATCGGCGGAGGCAGCAACGCTGGAATCGCGATGGCCGCAAATCCCCAGCGCTCAAAAAGCTCAACAACTTTCTTTATCGATTTTGCCGACAGCCGTTTTTCCATCGATTTCTCGCCGCCCTTGCGCGCCAACCGGTAAGTGACGAATCCCCCCAGCACCGATCCAATCGTCGCCATCACCGCGTAGTAGAACCACAACTCCGGGCTGCGTGCTGCCAAAATAATCGTCAAAACATCCATGCTGCCCGGCAGCGGAATGATCGAGCTGTCAATGAGTCCGAGCGGAAGAAAGCCCAAGGCGCCGAGATGAATCAGCCAGCGCCTCATACTACGTTCAAGTGTCGGTTTGGCGGCCGCGATCAGCAGCCGAGTGAGAGCGAGCATTCCGTTTAGAAGTCCGCGCCTATTCTCGCATGCTTCATGACGTGATGAGCATTCCCACCGCTGCCGCTGTCATCACTGCGAACGTGGCCCAGCCCAAATAACGCAGCACAGGCGAATTCACATGCTCCCCCATCACCTTGCGGCTGCTCGTCAAAAGAATCACCAGCAAGATCAACGGCGGCGCCAACAATCCATTGATGACCGCCGACCAAAACAACATTTTCACCGCATTCAACCCAAAATAGTTCAGCGCCAGGCCTAACGCCATCGCCACTGTCATCACGCCATAAAAAGCGCGCGCTTTTTTGGGCCGGTCGGACATCGAGCCCCGCCAGTGCGCACCTTCCGCCACTGCGTACGCGCTCGATCCCACCAGCACCGGCACTCCCAGCATTCCCGTGCCGATGAGTCCCAGCGTGAAGAGCAGATAGGCCCCTTTTCCCGCGAGTGGCCGCAATGCTTCTGCCGCCTCCCGTGCCGTTGTAATGTCGGTTTGTCCGTGCGCGTGCAAAGTGGCGCCAGTCGTCAATATGATGAAGTACATGATGAAGTTCGAGAAAAACATTCCGATGACCGTGTCCGTACGCGCATCTTTTAATTCCTTCGCAGTCGCGCCCTTGCGCTGCGCCACTGTCGATTTGCCCTTAGCATGCTCTTCTTCCACCTCTTCCGCGGCCTGCCAGAAAAAAAGATAAGGCGAAATCGTTGTGCCCAGAATTCCTACAAGCACTGCCAGGAATCCGCGTGACCATTCCAGATGCGGCACCAGTGTCACCCGTAACGCCTGCTTCCAATCCACATGCGCAAAAAAAGATGTTAGGACATAGGCGAACAGCACCAGCGTCATCCACTTGAAGATCCGAGCAATCAACTTGTACGACGTCCATATCAAAAGCCCAAGAATCAGTAACGCATAGAACGGAATCCAGACAAGCGGCCGAATTCTCGCGATGAGCTCTGTAGCTTCCGCCATGCCGCCAAGATCGGCTCCAATGTTGATGACGTTTGCGACGACAAGGATCGAGCACGCGCCCCACAGCACCCATCGCGGATAGTTCGCGCGCACTGCTGCAGCGAGCCCTTGGCCCGTGACCATGCCCAGCCGCGCACACATGAGCTGCACCGCGGACATGAGTGGGAACGTGAGCAGTGCAATCCACAGCGTGGCGTATCCGTACGCAGCGCCGGCCACCGAGTAGGTCGAAATTCCGGACGGATCATCATCCGCCGCTCCTGTGATGACGCCCGGGCCCAAAACCGCCAAGATCTTCGGCAGCGAGCCTGGCACCTTACCGCTTTCTGCGTCGCTGTCAGGAGAATTGTCAGGCTTTTTGTCAGGCGATTTTGTTTTAGTCATCCGTTCATCACAGACTGCGGCTAATTGTTCGCGCTGGCTGGGGCAGGAGTGTTCACGGCGACAAACATCAGTCCCACGCGAAGGGAAACATCCAAGTCATTTCGCTGTTTCTGCCTGTTCGTTTTGCCAGAGAGAAAAACGACGACTTTGTCCGAGTGGAAATGACTTCGGGAGCTTAGCAGAGTTTACTTTGGATCTATCCAGGTATGAAAAGAGGAGGCGGGCCAGGTCGTCCCGCCTCCTCAAATCCCCTTTCGGGGATGTCCGGCCAGCCTGACGGAGGGCGGCTAGCCGGTCGTGTGTTGGCCTACCTATTAATCCCGGCTGGAAGAAAAAAGTTCCTGTAAAAATACAAAAAAGTGACAAAATCTGTGTCGAAGTGCGACCACCGAGGTTCGTGCGCCTAGCCTATGAGCCGTCCATCTCACCTGAGTCCAGATAATATATTGCGTTTTCTACAAGTTACGAGAGATTCCGTGTCGGCGAATGAAATCGGGGCGGCTTTGCATGTGGGGAAAAATGCCCGCAAGGCCTTGTTTAATCTGCTGGTTAAATTAAAGAAGCGCGGGGCCATCGAAGAATTGCCGGGAGGGCGTTACCGTCTCGGTGGGCGCAAAAGGAAAGAAGAAGGAGGGGGCACTACCGCTGCCCCAACCGGGAGCGGCAAGGCGGAGTCTGCGGGAATTGGTTTGGCGGGGAGCGGGCGTGGCATGGCAGACCCCCGTTCGCAGCCAGTGGCCCGCGACGAAGTGAGAGGACGGCTCGTTTTGCATCACGACGGCTATGGGTTTGTGGTGCCGGATGCGCCGATGCCGCAGTTAGATGGCGACGTGTTCATTCCGCGAGACGCGGTGGAAGATGCGATGCACGGCGATCATGTGGTGGCGAAGCTGCAGCGTGTCAGCGATTCTCGCGGACGGGATTTCCGAGTTGTGGGTTCGCGTGGTGGCGGGCAGCGTGCGGAAGGGCGAATCGTCCGCGTGCTTGGGCGGGCGCATCCCTCGGTGGTGGGATTGTTTCGCTACGGGCCTCGCGGGAATGTGGTGCTGCCTTATGACAATCGGATACAGCACGAGATTGAGATTCCTTCTGGCGATGAACTGACGGCGGCGCTACGAGAAAAATTGGGCTTAGGGGGCGATCCGAAAGACGGGGGCTCGCGAGGCAAGCGGTTGCCGCAGTTGCCTGAGCTCGATGGAGCGATCGTGAATGTGGAGTTGCTACGTTATCCACGCGGGGGAGCGCCGCCGACGGGACGCGTGATGGAAATTCTTGGGCGGCCCGGCGATCTTGGTGTGGATATCGAGATCATTATTCGCAAACACCATTTGCCGCATGAATTTTCTCACGGCGTTTTGGAGGAAGCGGAACGTCGCGCTGCGCCGGTGAGCGAAGTTGAACGCGAGGGGCGGGAGGATTTTCGTCATTTGCCGATTGTGACGATTGATGGAGAAACGGCGCGCGATTTTGACGACGCGGTGTATGTGGAACGGCGCGCGGACGGCGGCTGGAGCCTTCAGGTGCATATTGCTGACGTGGCTCACTACGTTCGAACGGGGACCGCGCTGGATCAGGAAGCGCGGCTGCGCGGGACGTCGGTATATTTTCCGGACCGCGCGGTGCCGATGCTTCCGGAGGCGCGAGCGAATGGGATGTGTTCGCTGAAGCCGCGCGAGGAGCGGTTGGTGATGAGCGCTCTGATGGAATTTGATGGCGCGGGCAACATGCAGAGTTCGCGGATGGCTTCGGGCGTGATTCGCTCGGCGGAGCGGATGACGTATACCGACGTAAATAAGGTGATTGAAGGCGACGCGGACGCTAGAGTGCGGTATGCGGGCTTGGCTGGACATTTTCGCGATATGAAAGAACTAGCGTTGCTATTGAACAAGAGGCGCAATGAACACGGCTCGATTGATTTCGATTTGCCGGAGCGAGTGATTGAGTTCGATGAGCAGCAGCGCATGACCAACATTGCGCGAAGCGAGCGCAACATCGCGCACCGGTTGATTGAAGAATTCATGCTCGCGGCGAACCGGGCTGTTGATGGATACCTGCTGAAACGGGGAATCGCGGCTTTGCACCGCGTGCATGAAAAGCCAGATGCGCGGAAAGTTTTGGAATTCGAAGAGATGGCGCGCGCGTTTGGTTACTCGCTTGGGGTTGCGGATTTGCATCAGCGTGAAATTGCCGTCCGGCACGGACGCGTGCCTGCTCCGGCAAAAGCTGGGCGGCCGGATTCTTATGGCCACGGCCGCGAGCGCGGAATGAAAGTGGCGCTGCCGGGGGCTACGGAGCTGAAGATTACGCCGCAGCATTATCAAAGGTTGGTGCGCAAATTAGCTGGAAAACCTGAAGAGCGCATCATTTCCTATTTGATGCTGCGTTCGTTGAAGCAGGCGCGGTATGCGGCCGAGCCGCTCGGGCATTTTGCGCTCGGCTTTGACGAGTACACGCATTTCACTTCGCCGATACGGCGGTATCCCGATTTGATTGTGCATCGCGTTTTGAAATGGGCGTTGGAGCATCCGCATACTGCTTCGCCCGTGGCAAGCCATGCCGCTCGCGGCGTGGAAGCAACGCTTTATTCGCAGACACAACTTGAGGAAATCGCGTCGGAAACGTCCGAAGCCGAACGCCGCGCCAATGGAGCCGAGCGCGAATTGATGGACTGGAAGACGGCGCAGTTCATGGAAGCGCATCTCGGCGAGGAGTACGATGCTTTGATCATTTCGGTGCAGAAATTTGGATGTTTTGTGGAGCTGTTTGAAGTTTTCGTCGAAGGGTTGCTGCCTATCAACGCTCTTGAAGATGCAGCGGGCACGCGTGTTGTGTTCCGCGAGCGCGATCACGCTATTGTCGCGCTGTCCGGCGGAGAAGGACGGCGAGGTACGCCTGGATCTCGACGTGGGCGCGGCGCAAAACCTAAAGAACTTGCCTGGCATCATGGCGACCGCGTGCGCGTGCGAGCCGAGCGCATTGATCCGATGCGGCGCCGCGTCGAGTTCGCCTTAGTAGAGCCGGCATGAGGATAGTATCCGCTATTAACAATATGAGTCTGAGCTACCCGACCTTTACATTCGCGACGTCTGAGTTGAGTTCAAAGATAGATAAAGATGGTTTTGCGACCGTAGCCTCCTGCCTGGACGACCAAACAATCGAACGACTTTCGCTTGGCCTCGATGAAACGAAGTACGCTCAGAGAAACCTTCTGTCTATGCCAATCGTTCACGAGCTCGCGAAATCGGAAGCTGTCCGAAGTCTCCTCCGTGCCGTTCTCGGTCCAGACTGCTTTGCCGTAAGGGGAATCCTGTTTAATAAGACAGAAAGATCTAACTGGAAGGTGGTTTGGCATCAAGATCTGACAATCGCAGTTCGCGAGCGCAGGGAAACCGATGGGTTTGGTCCATGGACCGTGAAGGCTGGTGTCTTACATGTCCAACCGACCGCAGTGGTCATGGCGCGTCTTCTGGCCATCCGAATACACCTGGACGACAGCGGACCAGACAATGGGCCGCTACGTGTTCTTCCTGGCTCTCATAGAGAAGGCCGTCTCTCTGCGGAGCAGATCGCAAAATGGCAGAACAAAGAGTCGGTCACTTGCACCGTACCCAAAGGTGGGGTGCTCCTCATGCGCCCGCTATTACTTCATTCCTCTTCTGCCTGCACTCTCCCAAAACCACGTCGAGTAATACATCTAGAGTTCGCCGCCCATGAATTGCCGCAGGGGTTGCAATGGAGCGACAGAGTTTAGATGCATCGTGCCTGACCAGATCGGCCGCCGAGTTCTGTTATCCTTGAGAGCTAGACACCGAGCGGCGAGAACGCCTTAGGCGTGTCGCGAATCCTTTCCGAGAGGAACCATCCGTCGTGAGTACATCCACAGTTCCGGAGCGCGCCGTGAAGCGCGTACACAATTTCAATGCGGGGCCGGGGGCTTTGCCGCTTCCTGTGCTTCAACGCATCCGTGAAGAACTCCTTGATTGGCGCGGGAGCGGCATGTCTGTGATGGAGATGAGCCATCGCTCACCGGAATTCGAAAGTATTAACGCGGCGGCGGAAGCGGGCTTGCGTAAGCACCTCGCCATTCCTGACGAATATGCTGTGCTTTTCTTGCAAGGCGGGGGCAGCATGCAATTCACCATGGCGCCAATGAACCTTTGTTTGCCGGGGAAGCCAGTCGACCTGATTCACACGGGGACTTGGACGGCGAAGGCGCTTGGGGAATTGAAGAAAGGCATCCTGCACAACGTCGCGGCTTCGACGGAAGCAGACAAATTCGCGCGTCTGCCGCGCAAGGACGAGATCAAATACTCTCCGGACGCATCTTACGTGCATATGTGCACGAACAACACGATTGAAGGCACCCAATGGACGGAACTGCCGGAAACCGGTGGCGTGCCGCTTGTCGCGGACATGTCCTCGGACATCGCTTCGAAACCTATTGACGTGAAGAAGTTCGGACTTATTTTTGCCGGCGCACAGAAAAATCTCGGGCCGAGCGGCGTGACCGTTGTGATCGTACGGAAGGACCTCGCCGAGCGGGCCGACAAGAATTTGCCGACGATTCTGCAATACCGCACGTTCATCAAAGAAAAGTCACTGTACAACACGCCGCCGACGTTCGCGATTTACATCGTCGGGCTGGTGATGGAATGGATAGATGCTGAGGGTGGGATCACTGCGATTGAAAAACGCAATAACACCAAGGCGAAGCTTCTTTACGACACGATCGAGGCGAGCAACGGTTTCTACCGCTGCCCGGTTGAAAATTCTTCGCGGTCGAAAATGAATGTGGTGTTTCGTGTTGGTGGCGGAAATGAAGATCTCGAGAAGCAATTCGCGGTGGAAGCTGCGGAAGCGGGGCTTGTTGGCACACCGGGGCACCGGTCGGTTGGCGGGATGCGCGTGTCGCTTTACAACGCCGTTACGCTAGGCGCTGTCGAAGCGCTTACTTGCTTCATGCACGAGTTCCAGCGCGCGCGGGGCTAGTCAACGCGGGCGGGGCAAGCCCCGCCCCTACAGAGCCCCTTACCCTTTCCTTGCAAATACTCTTTCCCCTTGCACTTCGACAAGAGTGCCTGTATTGTCTCTTGTCGGAGTGACAGGGGAATCCGTTGATGGCGAAAAAAAGAATTGATCTTCCGCAGGGGACGCTAGACCTGCTTATTCTTCGCACGCTCGCACTGGAGCCGCAGCACGGTTGGGCCATTTCCGAGCGCATTCATCAAATTTCCAGCGACGTGCTGCTGATCCAGCAGGGATCGCTCTATCCGGCGCTGCACCGGCTGGAGCGGCGAGGCTGGATCAAGGCGAAATGGGGCACGTCCGAAAATAACCGGCGCGCGAAATATTACGAACTAACCAAGACCGGGCGCAAACAGCTCGAACTCGAAAAAGATTCCTGGAAAAAACTCGCGGCGGCCGTCGCCCAGATTCTTGAAACGGCTTAGGGAGGCTCCATGTTCAACGATCTGCTTTTCCGGCTGCGTTCGCTGTTTCGCCGCGATGCCGTTGAATCCGAAGCGGACGCTGAGCTGCGCTTCCATTTCGATCAACAAGTTGAGAAGTACATCAAATCGGGCCGCACGCGCGAGGAAGCCATGCGCCGTGCTCGCCTCGAATTTGGCGGGCACGAACAGCTCAAGGAAGAGATTCGCGACGCGCGCGGCGTAAACCTTATTGAAACGCTCTTTCAGGATATTCGATACGGCCTGCGCATTCTCGGACGCACCCCAGTCATCTCCTGCGTCGCGGTGCTCTCGCTCGCGCTCGGTATTGGCGCGAACACGGCGATTTTCAGCCTGATTGACACCGTCATGTTGCGGATGCTTCCCGTGCAGAAGCCCGAAGAACTGGTCCAGCTCCTGCGAGCCAATTTCTCAGGAACAGGCGAGGGCAGCCCCAGCTTTACAAATCCTCTTTGGGAGCAAGTGCGAGACCACCAGGATGTTTTTTCGGGCGCATTCGCTTGGGGCAATAGCCCATTCGATCTCTCGCAGGGAGGCGCCGTCCACTACGCCGAGGGGATTTTTGCCAGCGGCAGTTATTTCAATACGCTAGGAGTTCGTCCGGCGGCTGGTCGGCTAATTGGCCCATCCGATGACGCACGCGGTTGCCCGGCGGTGGCTGTGTTGAGCTACGGCTTTTGGCGGGATCATTTTGGCGGGACGCAAGAGGCGATCGGGAGCACGCTCTCTCTCAATAATCATCCATTTCAAATCATCGGCGTCAGCGCTCCCGGCTTTTATGGCGTTGAGGTGGGCAACAAATTTGACGTGGCCGTTCCGATTTGTAGCGCGGACGTGTTCGACGGAAAGGATTCCCGGTTGGATCATCGGTCCTGGTGGTGGCTCAGCGTCATGGGCCGAGTAAAAGCCGACGTCAGCCAGGACCAACTAAAGGCCCGGTTGGGCGTTCTTTCTCCGCCAATCTTTTCGGGCGCGTTACCGAAAGATTGGGACGACAAGGGCAAGGCACGGTTTCTGAAGCTCACGCTCGTCGCCTCCCCGGCTGGAACAGGGATTTCGTACCTTCGGCGCCGATTCGAACAGCCTCTGCATATTCTGATGGGTGTCGTCGGCTTGGTTCTCTTGATTGCCTGCGCGAATATTGCCAGCCTCATGCTCGCTCGCGCTACCGCCCGGCACAGAGAGCTCGCGGTGCGCAAAGCGCTGGGCGCTTCGCGTGCGCGGCTGATTCGGCAATTACTGACGGAATGCGTGCTGTTGTCCACGGCAGGGGCGATGCTCGGCATCTTCTTTGCCCGTTGGGGGAGTTCGCTTCTGGTGCGCTATATCTCGACGGGAGATAACAAAGTTTTCCTCGATCTGACCTTCGACTGGCGGATCTTGAGCTTCACCGCGGGTGTGGCGGTTTTCACGGGGATTCTCTTTGGCGTGCTGCCGGCGTTTCGCTCCACGCGCGTGTCGCTGACTTCGGCGATGAAAGGCAGTCAGGCGGTCGATGCCCAAAGTCGCGCCAAGTTCCGGCCGGGAAGATGGATTGTCGCCTCGCAAGTGGCGCTGTCGCTCGTGCTGCTGGTGGCTAGCGGGTTGTTTCTGCGCAGCCTCGTGAAGCTCGTCACGATGGACGTTGGTTTCGACAGGAACAACGTTCTTATCGTTCACGCGAATTTGCACAACGCGAAGGTGGCGCCGGATCAACAGCCCGCGATGTTTGATGAAATTGAGAGCCGGTTGCGAACACTACCCGGCGTGGTTTCAGCAAGCCGATCCGTTATGACCCCGGTCAGCAACTACGTTTGGAACAGTGACCTTGAGGTGGATACACCAAATGCGCCGACGGGCGATGCCGCGCTTGGGTTCTTCAACTTCATCTCGCCTGGTTATTTTGGCACGGTACGCACTCCGCTTCTCGCGGGCCGCAACTTTAATGATGGCGACGAAAAGGCTGCACCTCTTGTCGCCGTCGTCAATGAAACTCTCGCGCGAAGATTTTTTCCGGCTGGAGATGCACTTGGAAAGTATTTCCGCATCCATGCGGACCCCGGCAAGCCTGCTCCGCCCATTCAAATCGTTGGGCTAGTCAAAGATGCAAAATACGAATCTCTGCGGGAGGAGGCTCACGCCACAGCGTACTTTCCAATCGCGCAAGTAACGGAGCCTGTGGAAGAACAGGTGTTCGAGCTGCGAACAACAACGCGTCCATCGGCCCTAGTGCCTTCCGTGCAGGAGGCGGTGGCAGCAGTGAGCAAAGCCATTCCGCTCGATTTCGGCACGCTGGCGGAGCAGGTGGATGATTCGCTGGTGCAAGAACGCTTGCTCGCGACACTGTCCACTTTCTTCGGCGCGTTGGCTTTGTTGTTGGCGATGATTGGGCTCTATGGTGCGCTAAGTTACCTGGTGGCGCAGCGCCAGCGTGAATTTGGAATCCGAAAGGCGCTCGGTGCTCCCCAAAACTCCATTCTCGGCTTGGTGATGCGCGACGTTTTCCTAGTGCTTGGCGGCGGCGTAACGGCAGGTGTGTGCATTTCGCTGGCGGCCGTGGAACTTCTTCAGAAAATGCTTTTCGGTCTTGCAGCGCGAGACACGGTGACTTTGCTCGCGTCTGTCGGTGTGCTTTCGGCGGTGGCGTTATTCGCGGGGTATGTGCCGGCGCGGCGCGCTATGCGCGTCGATCCGATGGTAGCTTTGCGGTACGAATAACACGTAGAAAAAAGCGCGCAGGGACCGCCTGTTGCGAACAGTTCCTGCGCGCTTCGCATTTCAATGGTTGCAACCTTACTTACGCCAGGTCGAACAGCAGCACTTCAGCGTTATCGACCCCGGTCAGCTCGACGGTTTTTTCCGCCGATATGGCCGCGCCATCGCCCTCTTCCAGCTTCGTGCCGTTGAGCTTCACGCTGCCGCGCGCTACTTGTACGTAGGCGTGGCGCTCCGGTTTGAGCTCGTGCTTTACGGCTTCGCCTTTGCTCAGTAGGGTCGCGTACAGTTCGTTGTCCTGCCGAATTTTTACGGAGCCATCGCGCCCATCTGGCGAAGCGACCAGGCGCAGCTTGCCGCGCTTCTCTTCTTCGCTGAAGTTTTTCTGGCCGTAGACCGGCTTCAGGCCCTTCTCTTCCGGAAACATCCAGATTTGCAGCAGGTGCACGGGCTCGGTTTTCGACGCGTTGAATTCGCTGTGCGTCACGCCAGAGCCTGCGCTCATATACTGCACGTCGCCAGGGCGTATCACGGAACCGGTGCCCATGCTGTCGCGATGTTCCAGAGCGCCATCGAGCACATACGTGAAGATTTCCATGTCGCGGTGCGGGTGCGTGGGAAAGCCCTCGCCGGGTGCGACGCGGTCGTCATTCAAGACGCGTAGCGTACGGAACTGCACATGCTTGGGGTCGTAATAGTCAGCAAACGAAAACGTGAAATAAGTATCCAGCCAGCCGTGGTTGAAATGGCCGCGTTCCTGGCTTTTGCGGATATCGATCATGGTCCACCTCCTCGGTTTGACAGGAGGATATTACTCGTTATAACGACTATTGTCAAGAGGCACATTGCGGGCGCTATTCTTCGGGCTCTATCGTCTCCCTCCCTTTTCCACAACCCCTACATCTCCTTGCAGTTACAGGTACTTGCGTCCCATTCCCGGAGGCCTCCCTTTGGTGTAGAGTGGGGAAGTAAGAGGCTTTCGCTGTTTCTGAGGACCGCCATGGATTCCGCGACTACAGCAACGCAAACGAAAAAGGCTGAGGACGCCTCCGCTTCCCGCGAATCGCTCACCATCACCGACAACCGCACTGGCAAGAGTTACGAAATCCCCATAAAAAACGGCGCCATTCGCGCGATGGATTTGCGGCAAATCAAGGTAGATCCCGCCGAATTCGGCATGATGAGCTACGATCCTGCCTACAACAACACCGCGTCCTGCATCAGCAAAATCACTTACATTGACGGCGACGCCGGCATCCTGCGCTATCGCGGATACCCCATCGAAGACCTCGCGGAAAAGAGCACCTATCTCGAGACGGCGTATCTGCTGCTTCACGGGGAACTGCCGACAGCGGCCCAGCTCAAGGAATGGACTTACAACGTCTCGCATCACACGTTCATTCACGAAAGCATCAAGAAATTTCTCGACGGCTTTCACTACGATGCCCACCCCATGGGGATGATGATCTCCACGATTGCGGCGCTTTCGACCTTCTATCACGACGCCAAGGATATCTTTGACGCCGAATCGCGCCGGAAGCAAACCTACCGGCTCGTCGGCAAAATGCCCACCATCGCGGCTTTCTCTTACCGGCACACTCTGGGCATGCCTTACGTCTATCCGGACAACGAACTCAGCTATCCAGGCAATTTCCTAAACATGCTGTTCCGCACGACGGAGGCGAAGTACCGTCCGAATCCAACGCTCGAACATGCGCTCGATGTGCTCTTCATTCTCCACGCGGATCACGAGCAGAACTGCTCAACTAACACGATTCGCGGAGTCGGGAGTTCGCACGTCGACCCGTACTCGGCCACAGCTGCAGCGATCGCCGCGCTTTACGGCCCGCTCCATGGCGGAGCCAACGAAGAAGTGCTCCACATGCTGCTGGAGATCGGCTCGGTGCAGAAGGTTCCGGAATTTATCAAGCGCGTGAAGGCTGGCGAGGTCAAGCTCATGGGCTTCGGCCACCGCGTTTACAAGCATTACGACCCGCGCGCCCGCATCATCAAGAAAGTGGCCTATGAAGTTTTTGAATTGATGGGCAAGAATCCGCTACTGGAGATCGCCCTCGAGTGCGAGCGCATCGCTCTCGAAGACGAATACTTCATCAAGCGCAAGCTCTATCCCAACGTGGACTTCTACACCGGCCTGATCTACCAGTCCATGGGTTTCCCGATTTCGATGTTCCCGGTACTTTTTGCGATTCCGCGCACATCCGGCTGGATCGCCCAGTGGCAAGAGATGCTCCTCGATCCCGAACAGAAAATCGCCAGGCCGCGGCAAATCTATCTTGGCCACGATACGCGCCAGTACGTCCCCATCGACCAGCGGAGCTGAGAGCGACCCCAATCCAAAATCAAAATGGGCCCTCAGAATACATATTCCGTATCATCACGATTGAGTACCTATTGGTACTTTGTTGCTCGACAAAAGGGCCTCGCCGCGTATAGTTGACCGAGAGAGGTGGTATGTCACAGCCCCCGAATACGACTGGCACTCCGGCGGTGCGCCGCCGCAGCCAGCGCGTGCTGATGCAAGTCGCCGTCCGCGTTCGCGGAAGGGACTCGCAGGGCCATGCGTTCGACGAGGAAACCGAGACGCTGGCCATCAACGCGCATGGCGCCCTAATCCTGGTGAACGCGCGTGTGACCAGCGGCAGCAAAATGATGATGCAACACAAACGCACGCAGGAAGAGCAAGAGTGTCACGTGGTTTTTCTCGGGCCCGTACGCGGAGGGAAAGCCGAGATTGGCCTGGAGTTCTCAGAACCGCGACCCACCTTCTGGCGCGTCGCCTTTCCTCCCGAAGACTGGTCGTCGAAACATCCGGATGCCCGCCCGATCACGCTGACCCGCACCGAAAAATAGCAGGCACTGTTTACCAAGCATCGCACCTATTTTCCTAATGTGAATCGGCCGGGACATCTGCTCCGAATCCCTCGGCAAAGGATGACATCCTGGCGCGACGCGCCTGCGTCTAAAACCTGGGCGGTGAAGTGGGAATCTCATGCGCTTACAAGCGTGTCGCACGAAGAATTTAATACTCGAACAGGATTTTATGTAATGCTCCTGCAAACTCCATGTTGACGAACAATGTGTTGCGAAAAATCACGACGTCGCTTATGTTCATTGTAATTGTCGCCGCTGGAACGCGTTTCGCCTTCGCCTGGTACGAGATCCGGCAATTTTCACCGCAAGTTCTGAGCATCGTCCCGTTTCAGACCGAGACCGGACACATCGCATACTCGATTGCCAGCGGAAAGGGATTCTCTTCACCCTTTCAAAAGGATACGGGTCCAACGGCCTGGCTCGCCCCGGTTTATCCCTATTTCTTGGCGGGAATTTTCAAGGTGTATGGCATCTACTCCCTCCATTCTTTTTTCGCCGCGCTCTCTCTCAACATTCTTTTTTCCGCGGGAGCATGCGTGCCGATTTTCTACACGGGCAAGCGCATCGCTGGCCTTGGCGTAGCCAGCGCCGCTGCGTGGCTGTGGGCTGTCTTCCCCAACGCCATCATCATTCCCTTCGAATGGATCTGGGATACGTGCTTGTCCGCGCTCTTGGTCGCAACTCTACTGTGGGCCACGCTCGAATTGGCGGAATCGCGGCGTGTTCGCGACTGGTGCTTCTACGGACTTTTGTGGGGCTTCGCGCTGCTCACCAACCCTGCCGTCGCTCTGTTTTTTCCCTTTTTGCTGGCATGGGCTGCCTTTCGCTCTCGCGGTCACGATCGCGCGGCAAGCTCGATTCTCCGGCAGCTGCTCGCCGCTGTCATCGCTGCTCTCTGTTGCTTGCCCTGGACCATTCGCAACTACGTTCAATTCCACAAGCTCATCCCGCTGCGTTCGAATTTTGCGTTCGAGCTGTACATCGGCAATAACGAAAACTACGACGACCAGCATAAGACTCGGCCCGGCACGGTCACCCAGGACCGCGAAATTCTGCGCTACGTGCGCATGGGCGAGCCCGCCTTCATGGAGGAAGAAAAAAGAAAAGCCGTCGCGTTTATCATGTCGCATCCACGGATCGAAATCTGGCTCACTGCGGAAAGATTCGTGGATTTCTGGGTGGGAACGGCAACTCCGTTAGCCGCGTTTCGTCAGGCTGATTCGCTTTGGCTCCGTCTAATCCTGCTGTGCAATGATGCTGCGCCACTCTGCGGGCTTTTCGGAATCGTCGTTCTTCTAACTACGAAAAACGCGTACGCATTCCCGATTCTCGCAATACCCGTGGTTTTTCCGTTGCTTTACTACGTGACGCACACTTCCCTGCGTTACCGCCATCCGATCGATCCGGTCGTCCTTCTTCTCTCCACCATTGGCTTGCATGGACTGTGGCGCTGGCTCACGCGCAAGAGCCGCAACGCAACACCCGCACAAGTCTCCAGCCCCTAATACAGATGAAAATAGCTGTCTTGTTGTGCGAGTCGAACGGACACGCCAAACAATGACGATAGATGCTGTGCTGTCAGAATTTCCCGTTTGGAACCGTCCGCCAGAATCCGCCCCTCTCGCAAAAGCACCACGCGTTCAATTTCCGGAATGATCTCAGCGACATGGTGCGTGACCAGCAAAATGCCCAGCCCGCTTTGCGCGAGCTCCCGCATCGTATCGCGCAGTTGAAATTGCGCCGCGATGTCCAAGGCATTGCTGGGCTCATCGAACAGCAGCGTTTGTGGGTCGTGGACGAGGGCGCGTGCGATCAGCGTCCGCTTGGCTTCGCCCGATGACATTTGCGAAACAGCGCGGCCAGCGAGATGCGCAATTCCTAGCCGCTCAAGCGTGGCTTCCGCACGCTCCAAATGGCCGGGGTCGGGATGATGGTGAGGAAATATGCGCGTACTGCTGAAAAATCCGGAAAGCACGACGTCACGCCCGGTCGCATCCGTCGTGCAAGATGCCAGCAGATCAGGCGACACGATACCCAACAGCGAACGTAGCTCGAAAATATTCCAGCGTTCGCGTCCGAGAATGGATATCGAAGACCCTTCCCGCGCCACGGGGTAGCATTCGCGCGTAATGGTCTTGATCAGCGTGGATTTGCCGCATCCATTGGGTCCGAGGATGCAAACATGTTCGCCGGCCTCGATGCGAAGCGAAACGCCGTCGAGCGCCGGCCGTTCGGCGGATTCTCCGCGCACTACAGTGACGTCATGTAAAGCCAGTAGAAGAGGAGGCGTGGTCATCTCGGATTCTGGCAAAGCGGGAACTATATCTTAACCGAGCGGAAATAAGACTAAAGGGACTAAAAAATTGAGCGGATTTGTTCGTGATGAGCGCGCGGTTACCCTGGAAATGACTCAGAACGGACTGGCACTCGGTACAGGTAACTGATAAAACTTAAAAGTGCCCGGAAACCCAAAACCCCTTGGCGGAGCATCATAATGGGCTGGATGGCGGTGATTATGCCTAAATACAAAGCCAAGGTTGTTTGGGTGAGCTTAAGTATCCTGTTTTGGGGCTTTCCAGCTCTGGCCTTGGCCCAGTCTCAAGATCCCCCGGTCTCTGCTGGCGCGGATACGAGCCTCCCCGGTCCATTGCCAATCAGTTCATCCGCCCGTGGGCATTCGCCCGAGCCGAAATCACCAGGAAGCATCACCGGAATTGTTCTTGATTCAACAGGAGCCGTCGTGGTTGGAGCCCGCGTAAAGCTTACACGGGAGGATCCCTCCTCAATCCAAGAAGTGGCATCCGACGACGACGGACAATTCTCCTTTGCCAACATCACTCCGGGACCGTTCCATCTCACCATCACGTTGACTGGTTTCGCGGCGCAAACAGTCTCCGGGGTCTTGAGTGCGGGAGAAGTTTACACCGTTCCGCAAACGTCTCTGGCTATTGCTACTGCTGTCACCGAGGTTCGCGTCGTTCCCAACCTGACCGAAGAAGCACAAGTAGAGATTAGGGAGCAAGAGAAACAGCGCGTGTTCGGTGTCATTCCAAATTTCTATGTGAGCTACGTGCCCAACGCCGCTCCCCTCACTCCGGGGCAGAAGTTCGAGCTCGCTTGGAAGACAACGGTGGATCCGGTCACGTTCGGGCTAAATGGAGCAATCGCCGGAATTCAGCAGGCACAGAATGATTTCCCTCGATATGGACAGGGCGCACAAGGTTTTGCGAAACGCTACGGCGCATCCTATGCGGACCTTGCTGCGGAGACGTTTATCGGCGGCGCCATACTGCCGTCGCTCTTGAAACAGGATCCGCGCTATTTCTACAAGGGCATCGGTAGTAAGCGCTCGCGCTTTTTCTATGCGATTGCCAATGCCGTGATTTGCAAAGGCGATGATGGACGCTGGCAGGCGAATTACTCCGGCATTCTCGGAAGCATCGCCGCAGGCGGTATCTCCAACCTCTACTATCCGGCGCAAGATCGCAACGGAGCGGCATTGACGTTTGAAAACGCACTCATCGAAATTGGAGAAACGGCGGCCGCCAATCTCCTTCAAGAATTTGTCGTCCGAAGGCTGACGCCAGGCGCTTCGACCCACCAACCAGTTGAACCCTAAAGCGCGATCAGCGCATGCATCGTTTGAATTAATCGGAAATCTCGAACCGCAAAATAATAAGGAGGTGAAAACCGCGGGGTTCTCACCTCCCGGGGTGGGGTGGGGTGTTACAGGACAATCCCTAGGCAGCCTTGCAGCCCTGCCCTGCCAGGCAGGTCTGCGGCCTCACTCGCTGCTTCAATTGCGTAAGAGACTCACCACCAAAGGGCTTGCCTTGGGGGTTTTGTAGCACTGCGTCACGCAGGTGTCAACGGCAAAAGCAGCCCGACTCTCGAAAAATAGCACTATCCGAAATCCAGATTGGCTGAGATGCGGGTTCTACCTGATTCAGCGTCTCCCGGACCATCCGGCTGAAGCTCGGTGGACTATAAGACCTTGGCAGATACAGCCTTTTAGCCTCCAACCCACTTGATTCTGCGAGTGACCGTTCGTGGAGCGTATCTGCGTCTCTACATTGAGATTTGCCGGCCCTCCATAGGGCTTTCTTGACGCATAGTAGCTTGGCTTAAGGTCGCTTCGGGTTGCAGCAGTTCAGGCTCCGCGGGATTGAGAAACCTAGCGAAAGACCTCAGGTCGATGACCCCTAATAGCCCACGCTTAAACGCAAAACCAGTAGACATGTAAATGCCACCGCTGGCCCATGCGGAATATTCCGGCTCGCGAGGAATGCGGGTTGACGACCAGAGCGCGTTATTTTGACGTTCCGGCGAGACTCGCCCGTTCGGGAACGAAAATCTCGTCGATTTTTTCCGCAAGCACAAAATCGTAATCGCTGATGCCTTTTACGCTATGCGTGGTCAGGTCGATCATCACTTTGTTCCAGACGTTGAACCACTCTGGATGGTGGTTCATGGCTTCGGCAACGAGAGCGACGCGCGTCATGTTGCCGAAGGCCGCCACAAAATCCTTGCAGGTGAATTCCTGGTGCAGCTTGCCGTGGACGATTCTCCAGCCGGGCAATTTGGAAAGGAGAGCTTGTATTTCGGCGTCGGTCAATTTTTTTGCGGGCATGATGTGGTCCTCCAGAAGCTCGGTTGAGGGGCAACTCCATTATGTGCCGCGCAGCATTCATCGGCAAGATTGCGGCGGCGATCGCCTAGGCCTGAGGCTGCCGGACGAACTGTGCGCGTTGGCCGTTGAATGGCCGCGCAAATTCCATTATCGTAGAGGTTTCTTTAGCGGCCAAAATGCGCCGTGTGCGTCGCGCTCTACAAAGACGGGGGAAATCGTGAAGAAGAAGATTCGAGTGATTCAATATGGCATTGGACCCATCGGCGCGTCGATCGCTCGCCTGATGCGCGAGAAGCAGGCCATTGAAATTATCGGCGCCATTGACACTGACCCGGCAAAAGTAGGACGCGACCTCGGCGAAGTGACCGGTGCAACGGATGCGCCGTGGGGCGTGAAAGTCTCCGCCGACGCCAAAGAAGTGCTCGAACAAGCTGCCGACGTCGTGATCCATTCGACTTCATCCTCCCTGCCGAAAGTCATGGACCAGTTGCTCGCGTGCCTCGAAGCGGAATCGTGCATCGTTTCCACATGCGAAGAGCTGTCCTATCCGCTGCGGACCCATCCTGAACTCTCTGCGCAGTTGGACAAGGCGGCGAAGGACTGGGGCGTAGCGCTGGTTGGAACGGGCGTAAACCCTGGCTTTGTGATGGACAAGCTGGTCATTACGCTCGCGGCGGTTTCGCAGCGCATCGAGCACGCCAAGGCTGTGCGCATCGTCGATGGCGGCAAACGCCGGTTGCCCTTGCAGAAGAAAATCGGCGCGGGCATGACGGAAGAAGAATTTCGCTCGCAGGTGAAAGCAGGCGTGATCAAGCATGTCGGCCTGCCCGAGTCCGTCGCGATGATCGCAGACAGTTTGAACCTGCCGGTGGATGGGATTACGGAAACGATTGAACCGAAAATCGCCACCGAGCGCGTGCAGACCGAATACTTGACCGTAGAAGCGGGACAAGCCGCTGGCGTGCATCAAATTGCGCGCGGCATTGGCGGCGGAAAAGAACTCATCTACCTCGAGTTGCAAATGTATGTCGGCGCAAAAGATCCCGCCGACACGATTGCCTTGAAAGGCCATCCGAACATCAGTCTCGTGATCCCCGGCGGAACGCACGGCGACGTTGCCACCGCTTCCGTGGTGGTCAACTCGATTCCGGTGATCTTGGACGCTCCCGCGGGCTTGCGAACGGCGCGCGACCTGCCGATAGGGTTCTTCTCTCCGAATGCCAGACCGTGAAGAAAAGCTGTGACGAGCGACTCGCGGCTTATGGAACAGCCGAGATTCGCCTGCACGGTCCGGCAAACTAACAATTCAGTTTAGAAGCCTTGACTTGGTTGGGTCATGGGCATGCCGGAGTAATGGACGTGAACGATGCGCCAGCCGGAAGGAAATTTGCGGTAGATCTGGGTTTCGCGCCCGTGGGTGGTGATGAGCTGGCCGTCTTTTCGAAACTTAGCGTTGAAATCCCAGTAGAACTCGGCCCAGGCTGCGTCTCCGAAGACGCAAACGGAAATGTCGTGAGGTGTGAGCTTGCGCTCCGAGAAAGTTTCTCCCATCAGGTGCATGTAGATGTTCGCCTTGACTTGGTCGAAGCCGTGTTCGTGGCCTAGTGGGTGAATAAAAGAAACTTCGGGCGAGTCCCACCAGATTTGCGATGCCAACGTGGTGTCTGCGGCATCGATTGATTGCGCATATTTCGCGATGACGCGTTTTACTGCATCGACCTCCGCGGCCGTGTCGCGCGGCAGGGCATCCGACTGGGTTTTGGGCGGCTCGGATTGTTTTTTCGGTGGCGCAGCGTAAGAGAACATAGAGACTAGGGCAATGAGCAAGAGCGCCCAGAATGGAGCGCAACACGCAGCAATTGCGGTTTCAGTGTGCAGATGCTCCGTAACTTTTTGTTCAGTCTGCATAAGGATCCCCTCGCTCTCAAAAGCAAAATCCAAAAGGATTCGCGGTGATCATGGATAACGTTGCCGGATCTTGACGGTGCGATCCAGTTCATCGGAGACTTCGAGAATTTTTAGTTGTAGATCTTTGTCGAGAGCGGCAGTATTGAGAAATTCGTGGACTTTTGTTTGGGCAGCCACTGATTGCTGGCCGCCGATAAAAGCATTGAGCCAGCCGAGAATGAAAAAGATTTTGCGCTCGCGCTTGATTTGCGGGAGGGCGTCGAGCGCGGGCTTCAAGTAGGGGAGCGTCAGATCCGATTGGTTCCAATAATTGAAGGTGCCAAGGCTTTGTTCGATCCAGTCTTCGGGGCGAGACGGATCGTGCAGATACTCGCTAAAATACTTCTGTTTGGAAGCGCTATCCGGACGGGCGGCCTGGGCGACATAGGCGTATTTGTGGCCGTCGCCTGTGTTGTCGCGCTTCTGTTCGGCAGCCAAGAAAGAATCTGCGTCGAGGTCGTTCAGAGCGATTAACGCTGTGACCATGGTCCAGCGGTCGAGCGGGCGGAATTCGACGCCGGGGACCACGAGCTTGCTGTTTAGCAAATCCTTGAGTTGCGTGCGTCCCAGATCGCTTTCCGCGATGGCTCGTAGGGCGCGAAACCAAATGATCCGGAAGTCTTGTTCCCCGGAATGCAGCATACGATCCGCTGCGAGCGTTTCGACTCTTGGCACGATTTGCTGGCGCACATCATTGCTCACATAGCGGTGCAGGCCAGTGACCACATGGCCGATCACACTTTGCGCAAGATCTTCGTCGGTCTCCACGGGAAGAAGCCGCAGCGCCAGCTCAACAAACTCGTTCGGAGCGAACTCCGCTTCGCGCACGGAATCCCACAGCGAGCCCCATAGCAACGTGCGCTCGAAAACATCGCTGACTTCCGGCAAACGGTCAATTACGGCTTTGCGGCTGCGTTCATCCAGCAGAAAGCGGCCGTACGCGTAATCCTGATCATTTAGAAAAACGTATTGCGGGCAAGGCTTGCCTGCGGCACCTGGCAGATCGGATTTTTCTGCGTCGAGTTGCCCGTGCAGAAGAAGGGGAGCGCGATCGGTATAGGCGAACTCAACTTGCATGGCGATGGGCCAAACGCCGCCCTCGCCGAGAACGTCATGCTGCGTCAACGTGAAATGATCGACGCGATTTTGCGCATCGCACGACCACGCCACATCCACCTGCGGCATACCGCGATGGCGAATCCACATCGCGGCCCAAGCCTGCAGAGATCTCCCGGAGACACGTTCGAACGCGTGAACCAGATCGCTCCATTCCGCATTGGCATAGGCATGTTCCTTGAGATAAAGGCGTAGCCCTTCGCGAAACTTTTCTTCGCCGAGAACGAAAGCGAGCTGCTTGATGACCCCGGGAGCTTTCGAATAAACGATAGCTCCGTAAGCAGACTTCGCGTCCTTCAGATTTGCGATGTCCTGGTAAATCGGGGTAGTGCCAAGAGTGGAGTCGACGGAATAAGCCGCGGGCTTGATGGACTGGTAAAACCGCTTCCACACATTGTCATCAGGCGCGATAGAGGCGAGCGCCTGATACGCCATGTATTGCGCAAAGCCTTCCTTCAGCCACAGATCATCAAACCAGCGCATAGTGGTGAAATCGCCAAACCACTGATGCGTGAGCTCGTGAAGCAAGAGAATGTCGCGATTGAGGTGATCGCTGTGCGTAGGCGCGCTGCGGAAGAGTACGGATTCTTCCCGGAGAAACGTAGCGCCCGCGTGCTCCATGCCTCCATAGGCAAAGCCGGGAATCAGGACGAGATCGTATTTTGGAAACGGGAAAGGCTGCGCGAAAAACTTGGAGAGATAGTCGATGCCTTGCGCAGTAACTTGCTGCACTTCGGCGGCTTCCGTTTCGGCTTTGCTGACTTTGGACTGGCGAACGTAAAGTCCGGGGAGTCCGGCCATTTCGTGGACCTTGCGGAACGGCCCCGCGGCGAATGCAAAGAGATACGTGCTGATGGGACGCGTCTCCGAAAAAATTGTGACGCGCTGTCCCCCGTCAGCGGGGGATTGGGATTCGATAGGCGTATTGGAAATGGGCGTCCAGTTTTGTGGAGTCGTAAGTTCGAGATGGAAGCGGCCTTTGAGATCGGGCTGATCGAAGCACGGAAACGCCATTTCCGCGTCCATAGGGACAAAGAGCGTGTAGAGATATTCGGTGTTGTCGTCTTTGTCTTCGAAGCGTGTGATGGCTTTTCCCGCGGTAGCGACGGGGGCGCTGAAATCCATGCTAAGGGCATTTTCACCGGAATGAATTGTGCTCCCGGGGAGCTCGATGTGGCCATTTTCGATTTTTGCCGGGATGGGTGCGCCATTGACCACAAGATTTGTTACCGCACCTTCGCGAAAATCCAGAAGGACGGCCGCGGAGGAAGTGGACAGAAATTGCAGATCTTCATGGCCCGAAACACTTGTCGCGCGGGGAATGAGTGTGAACCGGAGATGATAGCGAACTTCCGAAAGTTGCGAGGCGCGTTGCCGGGCGAGTTCGCGAGGAATACCGTCGGGTGGCGGCGCTGCCAGCACATTGCCGCCCGTCAAAAATGCGAGGAGAACCAGAAGTCTACGCATGGAAAGGAGAAATCTACACGATGGATGCGCGCACGGGAAGAGTTGAATAAGGCGGCGCTTGGCCGAGCGGAGTATGATGCTACGCTGGCGTGGCCGTGCGGGAACGCGCGAGTGCTCCAACGGCGCGTCGGCGGATGGATTTCATTCCTTCAGGGGCAATCATGAAGAAATCTGTTTTGATTTTTCTCTTCGCGGTGGCGGGGCGCTTGTTTGCTTCGCAGACTGCCGTCTCTCAAGCAGCGTCTCCGCAGCCGGCGAAAAACGCGGAAGCGGCACGCTGGGAGCGCGAGGCCGCGAGCGTCACGATCACCCGGGATGATTGGGGCATCGCCCACATCCACGGAAAGACGGACGCCGACGCCGTCTTCGGCATGATTTACGCCCAAGCGGAAGACGACTTCAACCGCGTCGAGACCAACTACATCAACGCGATGGGACGACTGGCCGAAGCGGAGGGCGAAACAAAGATCTATCAGGATTTGCGGATGAAACTTTTTATCGATCCCGAGGCGCTGAAGAAGGAATACGCGGCGAGCCCGGAATGGTTGAAGAAATTGATGAACGCGTTTGCCGACGGCCTGAACTTCTACCTCGCCAAGCATCCCGAAACGAAGCCGAGAGTCATCAAGCGATTTGAGCCGTGGATGGCGCTGAGTTTCACCGAAGGCAGCATCGGCGGGGACATCGAACGGGTGAACCTCGCCCAGCTTGAGGCCTTTTACGGCAAGGTTGCCGTAAGTAGTGGTGCCTCGTTGGATGACGACGAAACGGAAGAGCCGAGGGGATCAAACGGGATGGCCATCGCGCCTTCGAACACCGCGGACCATCATTCCTTGCTTCTCATCAATCCTCATACGTCGTTTTTCTTCCGTTCCGAATTGCAAATGGCCAGCGACCAGGGGCTGGATACGTACGGCGCCGTGACCTGGGGGCAGTTTTTCATCTACCAGGGATTCAACGACCGCGTGGGGTGGATGCACACTTCAAGTGGAGTGAATGCCATCAGCTGGTATCTCGAAACTGTGGAGAAAAAGGGCGACAAGTTTTTTTATAAGTACGGGAAAGAGGAACGCCCCGTCGAAGCGAAAGAAATTACGGTGCCGTACAAAACCGCGGACAGGATGGCCGAGAAGAAATTCACCGTCTATCGCACGCTCCACGGGCCCGTCATTGCGGAAGCGGACGGCAAGTGGATGACCATCCGTTTGATGGAAGAGCACGTGAAGGCTCTGACGCAGTCCTACGCACGCACAAAAGCCAAGGACTACAAATCGTTTCGCCAAACGATGGAGCTGCACACCAACTCTTCGAACAACACGATTTTTGCGGATGCCGACGGCGACATTGCCTACTTCCACGGAAATTTTATTCCGCGGCGCGACACGAGCTTTGATTGGACGAAACCAGTCGATGGCAGCAATCCGGCGACGGAATGGAGGGGCTTGCTCTCCATCGACGAAACGCCCCATCTCTTGAACCCGAAAAGTGGATGGCTCTACAACTCCAACAATTGGCCATGGTCCGCCGCAGGGCCAAGCAGCCCGAAGAAAGAAGATTTCCCCGTTTATGTGGAGACAGGCGGAGAATCTGCCCGAGGATTGCACGCCATTCGCGTTCTGCAAGATAAAAAAGATTTCACTGTCGACTCGCTAATTGCAGCCGCGTATGACAGTTATCTGACGTGGTTTGAGAAACCGATCCCGTGCCTGGCAAAAGCGTGGGACGACGCGGCTGTTGACAATTCTTTGAAAGCGAAATTGGCCGAGCAGATCGGCGCGCTGCACGGATGGGATTTGCGTTGGGGTGCCTCGTCGGTTCCGACTTCTTTGGCGGTGTTTTGGGGTGAGGACATTCAAAAGCGCGTGGGCGCCGACGCCAGAAAAGCGGGTATCTACATGAGCGACTACATCTGCACGAAAGCACCTCCGGATTTACTCCTTCAATCGCTTTCCGATGCTTCCGACAGACTCACGGCCGATTTCGGCACCTGGAAAACCCCGTGGGGCGACATCAATCGCTTCCAGCGGCTCACCGGCGACATCGTTCAGCCATTCAACGATAAGGGGCAAAGCATTCCCGTGGGATTCACCTCCGCAGTATGGGGCTCGCTGGCGTCCTTCGGAGCGCACGCGTACCCAGGAACGAAAAAGTGGTATGGCACGAGCGGAAACAGCTTTGTCGCGGTAGTCGAGTTTGGTGAGAAAGTGCGGGCCAGAGCCGTCACTGCCGGCGGAGAGAGCGGCAATCCGTCTTCGCCACACTTCAACGACGAAGCCCAACGCTACAGTACAGGGGATTTGCGCGAGGTGTATTTCTACAAATCACAGCTACAAGGGCATACCGCGAAGGAATATCATCCTGGGAATTAAGAGTTCTTCGCGCCGCCCGCACAGCCTCAGCCAAACTTGTAGGGGCGGGTTTTCCCCGCCAGCGCGCCAAGGTACAAGCCACGCTCCCGCAGAGAATTCTCAAGCCCACACACTAGCAACGAATAGTTTTTCGTTTCTTACCAACGCGACCAGCCGCTTCGTTTTTATCGATATATGCGGTGGCGAGCGGCACGTTGCAGGCGGTCTCGCCCACGTCCACGGAAACCTCGCCGATTTGGCGCGCGGCCGCCTTCGCCTCTTTCAACAGTGGCTTCACGTACGTTCCGACCGCGATCACAAATCCATTCATCGTGTAACGAACGCGATTTTGCGCGCCCTTGATCCCTTTGACGATTGTGCCGAGGAGGCCCTTGATTTCCGCGAGGTCCAAGGCTTCGTCTGATTTGGTGGCCACCAATCCGGAATACGTGCACCAACCAGCACACGCAACCCGCTCCTTCTTCGATTTCATCCATTGCAGCGCCAACTCGCGACCCTGCGAGTTTTCCACCGTCACCCACGGCACAGTATATTCCGCAATCATTTGCAAATTCGCCGCGCCCTCGGCCCACGCGGTCAACTCCTTCACGCTCATCTTGGCGCCGTCCGCCACCATCCCGGCAAGATACATCGCGTCCATGTTTCCCGTTTTGTAGAGTTCGCAAGCGAGAGCCTGCTGTCCTTTGATGGTTTTCGCGATTACTTTGAGGTCCGCGACACTCACGCCAAACATGTTGTCCGTGACCATGCCATGGCGCGCGTATATCTTGCGCGTTTGTTCGCTGCCCTTCTTTTTCAGTTCGGCCATGATGGATGCAACGGTGGCCATGATTTCGTCCTTGTCGGAACTGCGAGATATCGGTCTTCAGCCCGAAAATGATACCGCAGCAGCGGGCACTAGCGGAAACGAGCGCCTAAACAGGTTTCATGTCCTTGCCGCTGATCTGCAGATCGAAACCGTTTGGATCCTTGATGTGAAAACTGTTCTCCGTGTCGGGGCGCGGATTTAGCCCGCGACGCTCCAATTCAGCCTTCACGGCATCCTTGTCCCAGTTCTCGATCGTGTAGGCGATGTGATCGATGCGCGGCGGCGTGCTCCCTTGCGGGGCGTTTCGGGGAATCACAAATGTATTCGTGTCGCCGAGAATCAGGTTGCACTGGGTGCCGGTATCCGCGACGACCTTCATTCCCATCAAATCCGCGTAGAAATCGCGCGTCTTGGCGTAGTCATTGACCTGGTAAGAGATGTGGTTGACGGCGACCGTTCTGAATCCCTTCGAGTTTTGCGCAAACACTGTGGTTGTCTCCGCCGACACTGCCGCCACCACGGCGATGCTTTTGATCAGTTGTCGCCGCGTCATCCTCCCACGATCGAAATCATCCAATAACTTAGCAATGATGCTTTCCATTTTGTCCTCCACAAAAGCCTTCAACGGCGCCGGCGACCGCGATTGAACCACGATAACAGCCTTGAATGCAGAGAATCGCGTGATCGCCACGGCTGAGGCGGTCTATTTTGTTGGCACGCTTTCTTCCAGTTTCACGTTGGAAAAGATCGCGGTTTCGAGCGTTGTGGCCACGTGCGAGCACACGCCGAGCCCGACGTAGAAGGGTTCTTGCAATGTTACATACTCAACGGGACCGGAAGGTTTTAACTCTTCACCCGGTTTTCCAAAGTACATCGTGAAGCGGCTGCCTTTTCGCACGATTCGCAAGCGCGACGGCCCATCCTCCGCGGCGACGATTTGGTAAGTCTGCTCGTTCGGCGCGCCGCGAAATTGCAGCGAAGTGAGTCCATTGCCGTGGGAGACAGCGTCTGCATACGGTGAGCCGGGATCAAGGCTCTGCCGAATGATAAGTACGGCTTTACGATGCTCAGCAGCGCTGGTGCCCACCCACTGAATATCGGCGCTCAGAGTGACGTCGCCCGAAACTTTTTTCCAGACGAAATAGAATGCGTCCGTCGCGGCCCACATGTTGGCGCCGCCTCCGGTGATGCGAAATTCGCCTTTGGCCGCATCGTATTGGGCTTTGCAGCCAGGCGGTGTTTGTCCGACGCTACCTTCATTCGTGAAGACGCCCAAATCTTTCGCCTGCGGAAGGGCCACGGCTACGCCGAGCGCCATAACGGCCGAGCATACACATGCAGCCAGGAATGAGTTTTTTCTCAGCATCATTTGCAAAGCCTCCCGCTCCTTGAATCTCTTGCCAAATCAGGCCCACAGAAAATCAGTACATCCATATTTATGAATTCGCTCGCGCGCAGGAGCTGAAGCGTGAAAGCATTCTATATCAACCTCGGAACGGTGCGCGGAGAACTGCTGGGCGGCTCGAACCTGATTTCAGCTCAGCGAATCCGATGCAGCCTCTAAGAATTTTGGACGGAAGAGTTGTAGAACTTAGGCAGGAACGGTGTCTGGAACGGTGGGCTTCTTCGCGGCGCGCTTGTTTGCATACAAAGCTTGATCGGCGGCAGCCAGCATGCCTTCGGGTTGGTCGCCGGATGCATATTCCTTCCAGCCAACCGAATACTTGATGGGAAATCTCCGGCCCTCCCAGGCCAGTTCGAGAGGCCCCAACCGCTTCATCACAAGCTGCAATTGCTCGTGATTGCATTCGGGCAGAATTAGCAAGAACTCGTCCCCTCCCTAGCGAACGGCCAAATCCCCTGTGCGAATGGCGCGGTTCAGTGCCGCCGCAAACTCTTGTAACACCAAATCCCCCGCGGGATGCCCGTACGTATCGTTGATCAGCTTGAACTCATCGAGGTCCAGCAGCACCACGATGAAGGGATGTCCCTTGCGAGAGGAGCGCGCCACCTCAGTGGCGAGCCGCTGTTCGGCAAACCTGCGGTTGTAGAGCCCCGTCAAGGCGTCAATCATGGCGAGCTCGCGCAAGATCATCGAGTGATGCTGCTTTTCTGCAAGCTGCCGCCGCAGCCGCTTGATCAGCACTTGCTGGTAAATGGTGTAGGCGTTGAACAGAACGATAAGCGCTACCAGGCCAAAAATAGCCTCAGTGACCTTGATCTTGAAGAGCGGTGTTGCTCCCTGCGAAAGCGAAGGCAGCGTAAATGAAATCAGCGCCCCGGTCAGGAGCAGCATGACAAATATCGAGTTAGCCCAGACCCACCAATCCCTCTTCTCGATTTTCCGCAGGTTATCGGCGATCTCCTGATCGCTGGTCGCTTCGAGTGGCAGGTTTGCCAAGTTCTTTTGGATGTCCATGGGAGGAACGGGATATCTAACGGTTACCTTCCACCCTAAAATGTGCCCCGGGAGCGGTCAATGGTATTTACAGGAATTGCAGAGGGAAAGTCACTTACCTGTTAACGAATCTCCACGAACCGTGCCGTAGCGGGAAAAGGGAAGCGCCTCTCGCCAGCGGCGAGAAGCAGCCTCCACTGGCCTCGCGTCCAGTACCTGTCCCCTGGTACGGGCGTCCTATAGGGACCCGCGTCACCGGCGGGCACACTAATCCTCCAAGCAACCACCATGACTGCCGTCCTCATACTCGCGTTCTCGATATTGGCTCTCATCCAGTTTGCCATCAGCCAGTGGCGAATGATCTGGCTGACCACCGCCAACCAGCCTCTTTCCGAATCTTTGCGCGCAGCGACTGGTATTGAGCCGGAAGCCATCGGTCCCAACGACTTCGGCAAACTCCTCGGGCTTTGCGATGAAATGTCCCCTCGCCTGAAAATGGGCACGCCTTGGTTGCGTGAAGTTAGGGGCTACTATTCCGTTGTGGCCAAGTTAGAGAAGATCTGCAGGTCGACCCAGCCTGCCCTCTCCGCCTGGGCTTCACGGGAAATGAAAACCTGTTCGCGCTACGTTGCCGTACTCCTCGATCAAAATCTTTCGCTCGATCTCGACCAGCGTGCTGCAGTTCGTTCCTTCTGATTGAAAGACCAAACAGTGGACCGTTTTGCAAGTGCTTCGCCGACTCTAATTCCTTCACGTCGAATCGCAGTAAACAATTGATAATAAGTAGTTTAGGTCTTAAGCAGGGCGGTCCCAAAACTTCATCACGGCCGCGTAGTCCAAATCTTCCTTCGCTGCGGCCTTGACCGCAGAATACGTCGAGTACGCCGCCGCAGCCGCCGGTAGCGTCACCCCAGTCTCCTTGGCAAGGTCCAAAGCCAAACCCACGTCCTTTTGCATAAGCCGCAAAGGAAAGCTGGGTGGGTACTCGCGCCTCAGCAGGAGCGGGGCTTTCACGTCCAACACAGCTGCCCGAGCCATGCTGGATTGCATGACTTCGACAAGCTTTTCGCCTTCCAGTCCCGCTGCTTCGACCAAAGCGAGTGCTTCCGCAAGCGCATCCACTTGGAGCGCCAGAATTAGGTTCATCGCCAGCTTGATGGTCTGCCCCGCTCCGTTCGGTCCGAGGTGAAACCACCTCTTACCCATTACCTTGAAAAGCGGCTCAGCGTCCTTTAGCACTTGGCCATCGCCGCCTACCATAAAAACCAACTCTCCTTTTTCAGCCCCCCAAGTGCCGCCCGTCACTGGCGCGTCCAAAAACGCTACATGGCGTTCTTTGCAAGCTCCTGCAATCTTTCGGGCGAGAACAGGCGATACCGTGCTGGAATCAATGTAAATGCTGCCAGGGCGAAGAGCCGCAAGCGCGCCTGAATTTTGGCTTGAACCGGAGCCGCCCCAAAGAACCCCCTCAAGCGCAGGTGGATCGCTGACGATAGTGATCAGCACGTCGGAAGCAGCGGCCACTTCCTGCGGCGACTGGGCCAGCACTGCTCCAGCAGCTACAAGCGATTCGGCGCGCGAAGCGGTCCGGTTCCAGACCTTCAGCGAATAACCCGCCTTCAATAGATTCAAACCCATTGGTCGGCCCATCAAGCCGAGCCCGATCAATCCGATTTTGGATCCGGGACCGAGGTTTCGGGTGGGGCTGACATTCGCTCCCTGGCCAACTTTCACTCCGGGGCCGATGCTGGTCTTTGGGCGGTCGTCGGGACTCACGGAATGCCTCCTGCGCGCGTGGGCCGTGACACGGGGCCATCGTGGCGAAAATGTAGGGTGTACAACGCGTCGATTGTAACCGAATCGACGGGCTACAGTCCCGCAAAGGGTGGAAAAAGTCGGAGGGTGTTAAGCGGTCTTGGGACGATTCTGCAAGGGCAGGATTGCCGGCGCGCCGCCGCCGGAAGAGCTGGTGTTGGCAGGACTCTGTGCTTTGCTGTCAGCGGAGGAAGACGAGGTCTCTTTGCTCGGAGCCGCCGCCGGCGCGGGAGAACTTGCGCTAGCCGCCGAAGCCGTATCCTGAGAGGGCTCAGGTTTCTCTTCCAGCCGAACGATGTATTGGTAGGGAATTTCCCATCGGAAATGCTTTTCCGTACCTCGCTGCTCGAAATGCTGCTCCAGAAAGATGGAACGGCCCGAATCCGCCACAAATGTGCCGGACGCAGGCAAAAGGATGTCTCCGGCGCGGTATTGCACTTCAACCCTGCGCCCAAGAAAGGCTGAGTAGCGGGCCATACTGTACTTAGTTTCCGAACTGCCTAGTAACATCGTCAATGGTACGGAAGGACTCCCCCGAGGAACATGTGGAAAAGCTGAGGAGAGCGGGCAATCCGCTTAACGGCGAAAGATTTTTACGGAAGCGTGGCTGAAATCTGGCAGCGCATCGGATTGCAAATAGTTTTTCGCCGCCGAATCGGCCTTCAGATAGGCATCCCAGAAGGCAAGAGAAGCAGCATTGGTATAACCCAAAATCGAGTCGCTTTGCGAAGCATGCGCTGGCAGGAGCGTCTTCGCGTTGATGAATGACATGTGATTCGCGCCTTGTATGAAAACGTGATACTTCGCGCCGGGCTGGCTGCGCTCAAACGGAATCTTCTTCCAGTCCGGGCCTTGATTGCCTGCGCCCAAGTCGAGAGACCCCGTCATGCTCAAGAGCGGCAGCGCCAGGCGATCCCAGGAATGATCGGTTAACCCAAATTCGCCCGGTCCCTGTGGAGATAGCAAAAGCACGGCTCGCACCCGCGGATCGGTGAAGTTCGTGGCGGGATGACCGGGGAGATCGACGAGCGCTCCGGCAATGGCATCCGCAGTGAATGCCCCCATTGAGTGACCGCCAACGCCGATATGCTCCGCATCGATCTTGCCGGCCAGCCCAGGAATGCGCTTTTGCAACACAGGCAACGAATCCAAAACAAACGAAATATCCTGCGGGCGGCTTTGCCAAAGAGCCGGTTTTTTCAGCGCTTCGCTGACTGCTTTCAAAAAGTTGATGTCTTCCTCGCCGCTATTGCGCCGCTGCAAAGTGGAATCATCGTGTGTTGGCTGCATCGTGACATAGCCGTACGTAGCCCAGTGTCGCGTCAATGCCTCGCAGCAGGATTGCGAGCCGCCGGCCCCGTGCGAAAACACGATAACGGGGTAGGAACCTGGCTCCTTCGGATAAAAAAGTCGCACATGAAGATCTTTGTCGCGCTTCGCATCGTGGAGAACGATGTCCGGTACCTCCGTGACCGCGTGCGGACCCTCGGCCAGTTTGTAAGCGCCGATAATCACTGCATTTGGCGAGGAGGTCGCAGCGGTGCTTGTCAGTGCCGGTTCAGCACCGCGATCCGAAGTTGAAGCTGCTGACGCGCTCCCCGATGGAGAGGATTCGGTTTTTAGCTGGGCGGAAATCGGCGCCTGTTGTGTGGATTTAGGAAGCGTAAAGCCTTCGCCACCGGTCGGGCGCGTGATGACGTAGGCTGCCAAGCAGCTCAGCACCGGAATCAGAATCGCGTTGGAAATGCGCCTGCGTAAGCGGCGACGACGCATGTGGTCCCGGGGAAGAGAGAGAAAGGTCCGGTGATGGTGTGCCGTAGCGGGCATTTCATGAGCCTGATTTGCATGAGTTCGCTGGGACGCTTGCCTAAACCCAACGTCGTGCAGGAAGTTGCTCGCCCATTGCCGGAAGGCCGAGAAGTGTCCCGGCGGAGAGAGCTTGGGAACCGCATGCAGTGAACGAGACATCGGACACCCCTGCGCACATTTAAAATGACGCCTTCCAGAACGATGGGCTGGGGAGTTCCTGGAACAAAGGCTGGTTACTTCTTATAGAAGCGGCGGCACTACTCTAGCAAAAAAGGACCGATTGTTCCAAGTAGCTTACCAACGCTTCGATCGTACGGCCGGTTACCTCAAATAAAATTATTCTTCCCGTTCAACCAGCTTCGCGGCTTGACACAATTTCCCTCTCATTGTTAACTCCCCGCAGCGAGGAGGTCCTCACGCATGAAATGCAAGCTTTACGTGCCCGCATTGGCTTTTGCTGCCGCTCTTATCTCGGTGTGCCCGGCCGTGCTGCAAGCGCAAGAATCGTCACACAAGCTTTCGGTGATGGACGAATTTCAGATCCAGCTCCCCACCGATCCACAAATCTCGCCCGACGGCAAAAAAATTGTCTATGTACGCCGCTTCGCCGATCCCATGACCGACCGCCGCTATTCCAATCTCTGGATCGTCAATGCCGACGGTACCGATCATCGTCCTCTCACCACCGGCAACCGAAGCGACACCTCACCGCGCTGGTCTCCCGATAGCGCGCGCCTCGCCTATCTCTCGGACACCGATGGCAAGCAGCAAATCTATGTCCGCTGGATGGACTCCGGTCAAACCGCCCGCATCACCAACCTAGATCAATCGCCCGATGCCATCGAATGGTCTCCCGACGGCAAAATGCTCTCCTTCTCCTCGCTCGTTCTCGGCAAAGGCCCGCACCTCGCCGATCTTCCCACGCCGCCCGCAGGAGCCAAATGGGCCGATCCCGCCACGATGTACGATCACCTCGTCTATCGCTTCAACGGTGCCGGCTACTTGAAGCCCGGCTTCATGCAAATCTTCGTTGTTTCCGCCGAGGGTGGCGCCCCGCGCCAAATCACCAACGGCAATTTCCCGAACGGAGGCAACGAATACGGACCCAATCGCGCCACATGGACGCCCGATGGAAAATTTCTCCTCGTCTCCGTCAATCGCCACCCGGAGTCCGACCACGATACTTTCGACACCGAAGTCTACGAATTCAGCGTAGCCGACGGCTCTCTCCGCGCCCTCACCAATCGCAAAGGCCCCGATAATAACCCCGCTATTTCTCCCGACGGAAAGTGGATCGCCTACACCGGCTTCGACGACCGTCTCCAAGGCCACCAAACCACCAAACTCTATCTAATGAAGCGCGATGGCACAGGCTCCCACTCCATCTCCGACAAACTGGACTTCGACATTCAGAATCCAGTCTGGGCCGCCGACAATAGCGGCGTCTATTTTCAATACAACGATCATGGCGACACAAAAATCGGCTTCCTCTCTCCCGACGGCGCTTCCAAGAAAATTGCCGACCATGTAGCATCCGCCACCAGCGCCTACGGCGGCGGCTCTTTCTCCGTCGCTCACGCCGGCCCCATCGCCTTCACCTACGGCCGCACCGACATCCCCGGCGACGTGGCCGTCACCAACATGGGCGCCATGAAAGTACTCACTTCTCTTAATCAGGAATTGCTCGAACAAAAAAAACCTGGCCATGTGGAGGAAATCACCTACGATTCCTCAAAAGACCAGCGCAAAATCCAGGGCTGGATCGTGCAACCGCCGGATTTCGATCCTTCGAAAAAATATCCTCTCATCCTCGAAATTCACGGCGGCCCCTTTGGCGACTACGGCGATCGTTTCGACTTCGAAAAACAGGTCTGGGCTTCCATGGGCTACGTCGTCCTCTACACCAACCCCCGCGGCAGCACCAGCTATGGCGAGGAATTCGCCAACCTCATCCACCACGCCTATCCCGGCGACGATTTCGCCGACCTCAATAGCGGCGTCGACGCCGTCATCGCCAAAGGCTACATCGACACCAACAGTCTCTTCGTGGCCGGCGGCAGCGGTGGCGGCGTCCTTACCGCTTGGACCATCGAGCACACCGAACGCTTCCGCGCCGCCGCTTGCCTCTATCCGGTCATCAACTGGTATAGCTTTGTCCTCACCACCGACATCCCCTGGACCGCCAAATACTGGTTCCCCGGCAATCCGTGGGACAACACCGACCAGTACATGCAGCGCTCGCTTACAAATCTAGTCGCCAAAATCAAAACGCCCACTCTCGTCATGACCGGCGAAGCCGACTTCCGCACTCCCATTTCCGAAGCCGAACAGTTCTACGCATCCCTGAAACTTCTCAACATCGACGCCGTTCTGGTCCGTGTCCCCGAAGAACCCCACGGCATCGGCCGCCGCCCCAGCCATCACATCGCCAAAATGCTCTACGTTGCCGGCTGGTTCCAACAACACAAATCCACCAATTAACAACTCCTGGTTGTAGGGGCCGGGCTTGTTTATCCAGAAAAACGGAGGGCCCGGCCATCGTCCGTCGAAACACCGCAGCTGGTCCGTCTGCATCGTTTATCTTGGATTTAGGTCGAGCCCTGTATAGATAACCTCGCCCAATCACAATCCGGGCGAAGCCTTTCAGGAGAGAAACACTATGCGTAAGAATTTTGCTTTCCTCATCGCTGTCGGGTGCCTCTCCGTCGCGATGATACTCGGCGGCGTACTATTCTCCCGCGCCGCTGCTCCAGCTCCAGGCCCCTCCGGCTATCACGTAATCAAAACCGTCTCCATTCCCGGCGATGAAGGCTGGGACTATCTCAACGTCGACTCCGCCGCCCGCCGCGTCTACATTTCCCACGGCTCCCACGTCGTCGTCATGAACGCCGACACCTACGCTATCGAAGGCGATGTCCCCGACACGCAAGGAGTCCACGGTATCGCGCTTGCTCCCGATCTCGGCCGCGGCTTCGTCAGCGCTGGCCGCGCCAACGTCGCGGTGATCTTCGACATGAAGTCCCTGGCAACGCTCGGCACGGTAAAAACCGACGCCAATCCCGACGCTATCGTTTACGACGCCGTCACCAAACGCGTCTTCACCCTCAACGGCCGCGGTCAGAACACTACTGCCATTAACGCCGCCGATGGCACCGTCGCCGGAACGCTCGCGTTAGGCGGCAAACCCGAATTTGCCCAAGCCGATGGCAAAGGCAGCATCTACGTCAATATCGAAGACACCAACCAACTTGTTCAATTCGACGCGCAGAAAATCACCGAAACACATCGCTGGCCGCTCGCTCCGTGCAAGTCCCCGTCCGGCCTCGCCATGGACGTCAAGAACCGCCGTACTTTCTCCGTATGCGATGAAAAAGTGATGGCCGTCGTCAACGCCGACACCGGCGCTGTCGTCGCCACTCCTGCCATCTGCGATGGTCCCGATGCCGCTGGCTTCGATCCCGCCACCGGCTATGTATTTGCGTCCTGCGGCGACGGTAACCTGACCGTCATCCACCAGGATTCGCCCGACAAATACACGGTCGTCGAAAACGTGCCCACCAAGCGCAGCGCCCGCACCATGGGCCTCGACCTGAAAACGCACAGCATCTTCTTGCCATCCGCCGAATTTGATCCCCCGGCTCCCGGCGAGCGCCGCGGCAAAATGAAGCCCGGCTCCTTCGCCATCGTAGTCGTCGGCAAGTAGTCCAAAAAAGTCTGCGCGCATCAAGCGCACGCTATAGCTCTGCCGCAAAATAAAAGCGTCCCGACCGGGTCGGGACGCTTTTAATCTTCTCTGTTTTTGAAGCGCGCTAGTTCGAGGGTACCACTCCCACGTTGTGTACTCCCGAAAACACCGACACGCCCGTTCCTGCCGACTGCGGCAGCCACCACATCCTACGCAGCAGGGGATACCGGCTCGTCATCATCTTCCGCCCGATCAGATCCATCACCAGAGGGCTCACCTGCGTTGCCGCATACATCGCTCCGGAATGCGAAAACGGCCGCAGAAAGGGGTTCGCTTCCACCCCGTATCCACTCGAAATCGCTCGCCGCGTCGACCACGCATCAAACGCCGCCGCTCCCGATGACGCCGCAATCAGCGCATACCAAGTCTTTTTCTGGCGCTCCGAAACGTCTTCCGGGTTGAAAGCCGGCTTACCTGGCCTAACGGCCAGGGGCGCGCTCCCCGGCGCAATCGGTTCAGCCGCCGCGGCAGGCGTCACACCCGCGGCCTTCGAGCCCGCCGCTACTTCCGCGTCCGTCTTGATCTTTGGATCTGGCACGGAAGGCAGCGCTTTTGAGAGGGAAGAATTTTTTGCCGCATCCACGGAAACGCCTGCGGGGCGCTCCGTTACTGCCTTTACTGCATCCCCGCTCACAGGAAACGGGTAAAGCAAAAGGATCGTTGCGAGCAGCATTTTCACCTCAGTAGTTGAAAGCACTGCACTTCGGTCCCCACTCTCAACTACACACAGTATACTGTCCAAAAGGACAGTTGACACTGGCCCGTTGGTCACATTCGCATTAGTACCCCTCTCTAGCACCTCCGTTTGCCGTTTTCAGGACTCCCGTACTAGCCCTCGAAGTGAACAAATTTTCACTTTTCTGGCACGCCAATGCCACTTTGTCATTCCGCTTTGGAGTGCGCGAGCTTGCTCACGATCATCTTCAGTCTTTCTTCCACCTCGCCAAAACGCTCAGGGCCTCCGTTTCCACTCTTGCCGACTCTGCTATAATCCCGTCCATCGCTACCGCAACGCCGTTTTGCTCGGGTCCGTGTTGAGCTTTAAGTGTTGTTCGTAAGGTTTTCTAGAGGTTTCACGAACCGATGGCGGCCAACGAATCCACCGCAGCCAAGCGCGCTCCCAGACTCGAGCGCGGCCCGCAATCCCCCCGCTTCATAGTCATCGAAGGCCCGCTGCGCGTCGGCAAGACCACTCTCGCCAAAATCCTCGCTGAACGTCTCCACGCCCGACGCATCTACGATTGCGAAGACAATCCCTTCCTGGCCGACTTCTACAAGGAAAAAGCCGGCGCCGCCTTCCGCGCCCAGATGTATTTCCTCATCGAACGCCAAAAACGCATCCGCGAAGCTCTCGCCGTCGAAGCTCCCGGCCCCGTCCTCTCCGATTTCCTCCTTGAAAAAGACCGCATCTTCGCCAATCTCAATCTCGATGATGAAGAACTCAAACTCTACGACCGCTACTACGAATCCCTGACCGCCGATATTCCCGCTCCCGATCTTGTCGTCTATCTCCAAGCCAAGCCCGAAGTCCTGCGCGCCCGCATCGCCAAAAAAGCCTCACGCGACGAATCCCAAATCTCTCCCGAATACATCGAAGAAGTTTCCGCGGCTTACGAGCACTTCTTCTTTCGCTACGCCGCCTCCGACCTCCTCGTCATCAACACCTCCGACATCGATTTCGTCGAGCGCAGCGAAGATCTCCAACAACTTCTCCGCCGCCTCCAAGACCCCGTCAAAGGCACCCAATACTTCCTCCCCCTGGGCGCCTCTGAGTAGCACCCTCGCATTCAACAGACCGCCCTTTGTTGTCATTCCGAGCTTGGCGAGGAATCTGCTTTTCCTTTTGTCTTCCGCAGCGCCAGCGGTGCGGGCGCGGTTTGTCGGCCTGCTCTTCGATTGACGCTTTTTCTCCGCCATCGCTCAAACATTTTGTGAGCGATGAAATCTCTCTTCTCATCGTTTGACCAAACTCGCATCTCCCTTCTTCATGTTATTCGACGCAGCAATGGGAGGTGTACCGAAGCGGTACAGTACGAAAACGGGCTCTTTTCCACCGCTTTTTTCCTAAGCCTGTTCAATATTGCACAGACGCTCCTACGGATGACTTGATATCAACACTGAACGGCTGCTGGACTCCCTCCCGTATTACCAGCCTCTGAAATCTTGAGTTTCGTTTTTATATGCATCTGAGGCGACTGCTACCCCTGTCGCGCGCCTCGTAACTGCGTAAAGAGGAGAAGCTAATGCGCAAATTCGCATTTAAGAAACTATCGTCGGTGGCGTTCGTGCTACTAGCTCTAGTGGCCGGTTGCGGCCGCGAACAAACACACAGTCCAGCTTTTCCCACCGTCATAGCCACGTCTCCTGTGAATGGCGCCACGCTCGTCCTTCTCAATACGACCGTCACCGCAACGTTTAGTTCGGTGATGGCCCCGGCAACAATCACCACAACAACATTTACGTTGACGGGTCCCGGCGCCACCGCTGTCGCCGGAGCAGTGACGTACTCGGGCTCCACGGCAACTTTTACCCCAACTGCCTCGCTCGCCGCTCTTACTCTTTACACCGCAACCATAACCACTGGAGCTACCGACCCGGGCGGCAACCCTCTGCAAGCAAATTTTGTGTGGACCTTCACAACCGGCCCGCCGACCGTAATTTCCACCGTCCCAGCGAACGCCGCCACGGCTGTTCTCGTCAACACCCTGGTTTCAGCCACGTTTAGCGAGCCAATGAATCCCGCGACGATTAATGCGGCTACCTTCACTCTCGCTGCGCCGGGCGGGGTTCTCGTTCCGGGAATCGTAACCCGTGGGCCAGGCGCTGTTCGGCAAGCCAAATCAGCGCGACGCGCGCCGGTCGTCGCTGGCTCTACTCCGCAAGTAGTCACCTTCGCAGGTTCCACCGCAACCTTCACGCCGGACGTTGATCTAGCCGCCAGCACTACCTATACCGCCACGATTACCACCGGAGCGCAGGATCCTGCTGGAGCAGCTCTGGCTGCCAATTATGTGTGGACGTTTACTACCGCTCCGCCACCCGCGGTCGTCTCCACCGTCCCGGCAAATCTGGCGACCGCTGTTCCTGTCAACACGCCCATCTCCGCGATGTTCAGCGAGGCCATGGATCCCACCACCATCACCGCGGCAACCTTCACAGTTAAGGGCCCCGGCGTCACTCCGGTAGCAGGCGTTGTCACTTATGCGGGCACCACCGCGACCTTTACGCCGACTTTTGTTCTTGCCAACAGCACTTTATTTACTGCCACTATCACGACTGGAGCAAAAGATCCCACCGGCGCTCCGATCGCCGCGAATTTCGTTTGGACCTTTACGACAGCTCCGCCCCCCACGGTCGTTTCTACCGTCCCGGCGAACGGCGCTACCACTGTGGCTGTCAACACGCCCATCTCCGCCACCTTCAGCGTGGCCATGAACCCCACTACCATCTCGGGAACAACCTTCAAAGTGACCGGCCCAGGGGCTACTGCCGTGGCCGGCGCAGTCACCTACGCAGGCAACACCGCGACATTTACGCCGACGGTCATTCTTGCCAACAGCACCTTGTTCACGGCGACGATCACTACCGGAGCGCAAGACACTACCGGCGCTCCTCTCGCAGCCAACTTCGTGTGGACGTTTACGACCGCTCCGCCTCCAGCCGTCGTTCCTCCCACCGTTCCGGCAGGCAACGCCGTCGCGGTCGCCGAGGGTGTCGTTCTCTCGGCCACGTTCAGCGTGCCGATGGAAGCCTCCACTATCAACACGACTACATTTACTTTGGCAGGGCCAGGCGTGACTCCCGTCACTGGCGCGGTCAACTACTCCGGCTCCACGGCAACGTTCACTCCGGCCGCGCACCTGGCGCCGTCTACTCTTTACACCGCCACGATTACTACCGGCGCGACGGACACCACAGGCGCACCTCTAGCTGCCAATTACGTTTGGACGTTCACGACTGCGCCTCCACCAGCCGTCACCTCCACCGTCCCTGCCAGCGGAGCCACTAACATTCCGCTCAACCAGAAATTAGCCGCTACCTTCAATACGCCGATGACGGCTTCCACGATCACCGCAGCGGGTACCTTCACCTTGGCTACCACCACTGGTGCAACGGCTGTCCCGGGCACGGTCACGTACGACGCGTCCAGCAATACCGCCATCTTTACGCCAACCGCCGCTCTCACGGCCAGCACCCAGTACACGGCTACGCTCACCACTGCTGCTCAAAGCGCACAAGGCAACGCGCTGCTTGCCAACTTCGTTTGGAGTTTCACAACGGGTACCACGGCGAATGCCGTCGCGCCGACAGTCACTTCCACAAATCCTGCCAACCTGGCGGTAACTGTCCCGCTCAATCAGAAAGTGGCTGCGGTCTTCAGCACGTCTATGGACCCGTCCACGATTTCCGCCGTCGGCACCTTCACTTTGGCGGCCACCGTCGGAGGAGCCGCGGTTCCTGGAACCGTCTCCTACGCCGGCAATACCGCGCTCTTTACTCCAACGGCCAATCTGGCGGCCAGCACGCAGTACACGGCCACAATCACCACCGCCGCCAAAGATCTCACCGGCGTCGCAATGACCGCCAACTATGTCTGGAGCTTTACAACCGGCGTTGCCACCAACCTCGTCGGTCCGACCATCACTGTCACCAACCCAGCAAGCGCGGCCATGAACGTCTTTGTCGACACGACCGTCAGCGCGACATTCAGCACCGCGATGGATCCAACAACCATTAACAACGGATCCTTCACCGTCGCCGTTGCGGGAGTTGGCGGAGCCCCGGTCAGCGGCACTGTTACTTACGATTCCGCTAGTCAGATCGCTACTTTCATGCCCTCGGCCAATCTCACCGCCAACACGCAATATACGGCCACGATTTCAAACATGGTAAAGGATCTGTCCGGCAATGCATTGGCCAGCGGGCCGGCATCCATTCCGCCGGATCCGTGGAGCTTCACCACCGGCGCGACAACCGGCGCCGCGGGTCCTGCGACGATCAACCTCGGTTCCGCGGGCAGCTTTGCCGTGATGGCCACTGCCTCCATCAGTAGCACTGGACCAGTCGTCATCAACGGTAACGTCGGATTGGCTCCTGGCACTTCGCAGGGCATTCCGCCGGCTCAAGTCAATGGCACCATCCACGTCAACGATCCAATCGTCACGCAAGCGCAAGCCGATCTGCTTGCCGCCTTCAACGACGCCACGAGCCGCTCCACCAACGCGCAAACTCTCCCCGGAAATATGGGAGGGCTTACGTTCACTCCCGGACTCTACGTCAATTCAACCTCGGTTTTGATTTCCGGAGCTGGTCCTAACAACAACGTAACCCTCGACGCCCAGGGCGATCCCAATGCCGTCTTCATCTTCAAGATGGGCTCCACGCTCACCACGGGAGTTGGTTCGCAGGTAATCCTCGCAGGCGGTGCCAAGGCCAGTCACGTCTTCTGGCAGGTGGACACATCCGCGACCATCGACGTCGGTTCCATCTTCCAGGGAAATGTGCTCGCCGCCACCAGCATCACCATCAATACCGGCGCGGCCGTCACTGGAAGCATGTTCAGCGGTGCTGCTGGAGGAACAGGCTCGGCCACGATTAACGCCAGCACCGTCACTGTACCTGCGCCGTAGGGCAGGCCTCATTCGCAGCACACGCGCGATGAAAAGTTGTACGGCCGCGAAGCGGGCCTAAAACCTGCTTCGCAGCCAGCAGACACGATTCTGGAGGCAACAATGAAATTGGGAACACGCATTCTTCCCACGATGGCGGTTGCTTTTTTTCTGGCGCCTGCGCTTTTCGCGCACGACACGCCCAAGTCCGGTGACACGCCGCAAAAGGATGAGCCCGTAAGCTCCGCCGCGGCTACCGGCACCGCAGCCAAGCCCGCTGCAAAACCAGCGCCGCCTCTGCCGGCCACGCCTGCCGCTCAAGCGCCCGCAGGCGAAGGAAACGCCAGCCATTCAGGGCAGCACAGGCACCACATGAAAGCTCAGGGCGACTCCACTCCCAAGCTGGAACTCTTCCTCGGCTACTCCTATTGGCGCGCTCTGCCATACAGCACGGGAAACCGCATCGAATCCATGAATGGCGGCAGCACTTCTCTGGCCTACAATTTCAACAGTCACCTTGGCTTGGTTGGAGATTTTGCCGGCTTCAAAGTCGATTCATTGCAATTCACGAATGGCGGTCCTGGATTCACTCCTTCCCGCGTCGTCGATGCAAAAAGTAACGTTTTCACCGTCATGTTTGGTCCGCGCCTTTCCTTCCGGGACCACGGCCGCTTCACTCCCTTCCTACAAGTTCTCGGCGGAGTCGCCCATGCCGACGATGTCACTCTCGACGGCTGCACCGCCCCCATCTATGCCTGCACGCCTCTACTGGCGCAAACGGTCTTCACCATGACCGCCGGTGGCGGCCTCGATTACCGCCTGAACCACCGCTTCGCCCTGCGCCTTTTTCAAGCCGAATACTTGCTCACTCGCTTTCAGAATCCCACTTCCGCCACCGGCGCTGACGGTTGGCAGAGCAACATGCGCCTCTCTACGGGAATCGTTTTCCGTTTCGGTGGTAATCCTCCGCCTCCACCGCCGCCGCCCAATCATCCGCCTGTAGCTTCCTGCTCAGCTGACAAAACGATGGTCTACGCCGGCTCCGGCGATTTCGTGATGATGCGCGCTGACGCCAGCGATCCCGACAGCGATCCGCTCACTTACTCCTGGACAGCGAACGGCGGCGCCGTCGACGGCAACGGCCCGCAAGCAAGATGGAATTCTTCTGGCACAACGGCAGGAACCTACGTAGTAAAACTCCGCGTGGACGACGGACGCGGCGGATGGGCCGATTGCTCATCCTCTATCACTGTCGAAGCGCCGCCCAACCATCCGCCCACCATGAGCTGCTCCGCCGATCGCACTACCGTCGTGATTGGCGATACCGTCCAAATCACCGCAACCGCCAGCGATCCCGACAACGATCCGCTCACCTATAACTGGAAGTCCAGCGGCGGCCGAGTCCGCGGCCGCGATGCCTCCGTGCGATTCGAAACCGCGGGCCTGAAAGCCGGTCACTACACCATCGATGGTCACGTGGACGATGGCCGCGGTGGCGCCGCCGATTGCGAGCTGGGCATCGAAGTCCAATCTCCGCCACCTCCGCCCGAACAGATTGAACTCGAAGTCAGGCTCTCGCTCCATAGCATCTACTTCGCAACGGCTCGCCCGACCGCGGCCAATCCTACGGCCGGCTTGCTAGGCAGCCAGGAACAAGTTCTCGTAAAGCTCGCCGCCGACTTCACGAGGTATCTGACCTTCAAGCCGGACGCCCACTTGATCCTCGGTGGTCATGCCGACCCACGCGGCGGCGCGGTATACAACAAGGGCCTTACCGAGCGTCGCGTCGAACGCACCAAGAGTTTCCTGGTGCAGCATGGAGTCCCCGCAGACCACATCGACACGCGCTCCTACGGGGAAGAAGACCAGTTGACTACCGAACAAACTAAGGAACAGATCGCGCAAAATCCCGATGTCACTCCGGCAGGGCGCCAGCAAATGCTGGACAACCTGCGCGTCCTCGTGCTGGCCAACAATCGCCGCGTGGACGTCACCTTGAGCACTACTGGACAACAGTCCGTCCGCCGCTACCCATTCAACGCCAGAGATTTCCTGGCCCTGACTAGCCTCAAGGGCGGAGAAAAATCTGCGCCGCCAAAGAAAAATCCCTAAATCCTGAAGTCATAGGGATCGTCCCCAGCCTTCCACTCCGTTGAAGGCTGGGGACTTAGATTTTTCGTTCACTCGCGATACAAATCTCCCGCAAGATATTTAAATCCTGTATCCACGGCCACCGTCGCCACCGTACTTCCGCTCCCCAACTCCCGCGCCAGTTGCAGCGCCGCCGCCACATTCAGCCCCGACGACGTCCCCGCAAATATTCCTTCCTCCTTCGCCAAGCGTCGCGCCATCTCGCGCGCCGCTGCTTCCTCCACCGTCCGTACTTCATCAAAATCTCCATCCTTCAAATGCGGCGGCCGAAACCCCGCGGCGATCCCTTCAACACGATGCGCCCCACCTTTCCCGGTAGTAAGCACCGGCGAACCCGCCGGCTCAAGCGCCACAATCCGCGCCTCGCATCCCGCCTCCTTCAGCGCACGCGACACACCCACAATCATTCCGCCCGTCCCCACTCCTCCGCAAAACGCCGTCAACCCATCGCCCGCCTGCTCCACAAGCTCCCTGCCAATCCCCATGTAAGCGCGAATCGCGTCCGCGTTATTGAATTGGTTCGTATAAAACGTCCCAGGCTCCTGCGCCAATTCTTCCGCGCGCCGCTTCATCCTCTGATAAAGCTCCGGCACCAGCTTTCCTCCCTCCGCCGGAAAAATCTCCAAGTCCCCGCCAAAGAGTCTCATCGTCCGCAGCTTCTCATCCGAAAATCCGTCCGACGAAATCGGCGTAAACCGGTACCCCTTGATCGCGCACACCATCGCCAGCGACGATCCCGTACTCCCTCCCGTCCACTCCACCACCCTCATCCCCGGACGCAACTCGCCCCGCGCCTCCGCCCCTTCAATCATCGCCAGCGCCATCCGATCCTTGTACGACCCGGTAGGGTTGTAATACTCCAGCTTCACCAAAACGTCCGCCATCCCCGCCGTCACAATCTTCCTCAACCGCACCACCGGCGTTTCCCCAATCGCCGCCAAAACCGAATCCCGCACTTGATTTTTTCCGGCCATTTTGTTTTTCCCCTTGCTCCCTGCCTGACGTACCGCCGCAACTCGAGCTCAACCGCTCGCAACTCCAATTCATTGCATTCTGGCGTGCGATCAATCGCGTCGGCTATCCGCCCGCAACCTCCAAACTTTCCCTCACGCCAGCGCATTGGATTGCGCCACCGCGCAAATCGTCGCAAGCGGCTCCGGTTGCATCCTGGCGAGCCTTGATGTATGATGTTTGATGTTTGATGTTTTCGCAGTTCAGGAATCTTCATGCGCACCACTCTGACCATTGACGATGATGTTCTGGAAGCTGCCCGGGAACTAGCCGCTCAGGAGCGCAAAAGCATCGGCGAGGTGCTCTCCTCGCTGGCACGCGAAGCCTTGCGTCCCCAGAAACAGGCGTCCCGCACTCGCAACGGCGTTCCTCTCCTGCCAGTTCGCTCCGACTCTGTGCCTGTCACGCTTGAGTTCGTCAATCAGCTGCGGGACGACTTGCCGTGACCGGGTTTCTGCTGGACGTGAACGTTCTGATCGCTCTTCTGGATCCCGCTCATGTCCATCACAACGATGCGCACGATTGGTTCTCTGCAACCGGCCGGAAGGCGTGGGCCACATGTCCACTCACGGAGAACGCCGTATTGCGCATTTTAGGCGACGTGCGCTATCAGAACTTTCCAGGGAACCCTTCGGCGGTTGCAGAGTTGCTCGCTGAATTCTTCGCTCTGCCGGGCCATCTCTTTTGGCCGGACGATATCAGCATCCTTGACCCCCAAAAGCTCGACCTAACCCGCCTGCTCAATTCCAGTCAGGTGACGGACAGTTACCTGTTGGCCTTGGCTCATGCCCACAGCGGTCAACTTGCAACCCTCGACCGCCGCATCATCACCGATGCTGTCAAAGGTGGCGCCAGAACCGTGCATCTCATAATCTGACCTTCCTGCCCCGACATCGTCATTTCAAGCAAAGCGAGAAATCTCTCTTGCTCTAGGCACTTACCCCTGCCTTGAGATTTGGCCGACGAATGGTTATAACTCGTTAGGTTATCGACCTAATATGCCCTCCGTTGCCAGAGCCAGGCTTACGAGCTTTTTCTCCCGTCTATTTCCCAGGACAAGGGATGTCGAACTTCATGTTGATTCCTCCGCCGACGAAAGCAACAGCTACGTTGACGTGACTCTGCATCATGCGGGAGTGGTGCATCGTTTTGAAGATCTCCGCAAGATTCCCACTCGCATCAGAGTCGGCGACCGATATTTTCGCATTTCTCAAAAAAACCGACACACCCTAGTCCAACTGGCGAATCTCGATCCGCGGTTTGATCCTCAGAGAGGCTTCGTTTTCCCAGAGCGGGATGTTCCAGAGATACTTACGTATCTTCGGCCGAAAGCAAGTGCCGAGTTCTCAGATCGTTCAAAACGAATTTATGTCGACGAGAGGCCACTGGAGTATGTGCACGAAGTAGACCAGGTGGAGGACGGCGTAGAAGTTAAAACGTCCTTAGTTGCGCCTGATTCGCGAATTCGAATCGACTCCCCTTCCGACGCAAAGTTTGTTGAGGGCTCCAAGTACGTTCATGCGCAAACCGGATACTTCCGAAAACCTCCGGAGAAACAATTCAGGGCACTCCCTGGGCAACCCGGGAGGACCCGGCTCAGAGGGGACCAAATTCCGCTCTTTCTACTACATGACCTGAAAAGGATCCAATCGGAACCCGGGAGTAAGGTTGCAGCTACCGTCCAATCCCAGCACGTGATCACTCAGCAGTTTCAGCCCAAGGTCTCTCTTCAGGTGAACGGTCCGTGGATTTGGTTTGACGTCCGGTATGAGGCTGAGAAATTCAAGGTTCCCTTTCAAGAAATGAAAGCACTTGATCCATCGCGAAATTATCTTCGACAGGGCGAATCTTGGATTCACGCGGACAAGCAAACACATGAGCGCGTCGCGAACCAGATCGAGAAAATTCCAGAAGTCGAGGCTATAGAAGAAGGATTTCGCACCCGTACCTATCATTTTGACGCAGTGCAATCCCTGCTGGAGCAAGTCGCCACTCTTGATTTGTCGGAAGCTTATGCTCAATTCAGGAAATCTCTCGAGGACTTCTCTCAGATTGAAGAACACCCACTTCCATTTAACCTTAAGGCCGCACTGCGCGCCTACCAAAAAAGTGGATACGACTGGCTCGCCTTTCTTGAAAAATATGGACTGAATGGGATTCTTGCTGACGAGATGGGGCTGGGAAAAACCGTACAAGCGCTCGCGAAACTACTCGATGCCCATGCAAACGGCGAGTCCAGAACGTCCTTGGTGGTTTGTCCGCCGTCTGTGCTCAGTTCCTGGCAAGAGGAGCTGAGAAAGTTCACATCCCCAGTTGAGTTTCGACCCGCCCTCTACATTGGATCAAACCGGAAGAAGATTCTCGAGAGCCTCCACCACTACGACGTCATACTTACGACATACAACATCCTCACTCGCGACATTGAAATTCTTTCGAGAGTAGCTTGGGAATATGTAGTGCTTGATGAGGCGCAAAAGATCAAGAATCTAGAAACCGCTACCGCAAAAGCGTCCAAGAGGCTTATTGGAGATCACAAGCTGGCACTCACTGGCACACCTATTGAGAACAGGCTCAGTGAATTGTGGTCAATCTACGATTTTCTTATGCCTTCATACTTGGGCACACAAACTTACTTTCGCGACCAATTCGAGATTCCGATTATGAAACGAGGTGACCGCGCCGCCAAAGAGAAGCTGAGGAAAAGAGTGAGTCCCTTCAAGCTCAGGCGCGAAAAATCGCTCGTCGCGTCGGAGCTTCCGCCCAAGATTCCCATGGAGCGCTACTGCGAACTTACGCCCGAACAAGCCGAGCTTTATAAGCGATTTGCCTTAGCCGAAAGAGAGAGAATAGAAAAGCTGTCGGAGGACAAGTTTCGGATCGACACGTCTACCCTGACGGCGATTCTAAGACTCAAGCAAATTTGCTGTCATCCGGCTCTCGTCACAGGCGATTCGGCCGAAATCTACGACAGGTCGGGCAAGCTCGAAGCGTTCATTGGAATCCTGGATGAGATAGTTGAGCATGATGAGAAGGCACTGGTTTTTAGTCAATTCACGTCCATGCATTCGATATTGCGCCGCGTCTTGGAAGACAAGAAGCTTCCGTATTTCTATTTGGATGGTTCAACTCCGATCAAGGAGCGGAATAGGCTGAAAGAAGCCTTCCAGAGGGGCGAAGCGCCATTCTTCCTAATCAGTCTCCAGGCAGGAGGCCTTGGCATGACTCTGACTGAAGCGAATTGCGTGATTCACTTTGATCGCTGGTGGAATCCCGCCGTTGAGGACCAGGCTACGGACCGGGTCCACCGCATTGGCCAAACGAAACCCGTGAAAGTCTTCAAGATTCACACTCTCGGGACAATAGATGAGCGAATCGATGAGCTCCAGACCAAGAAGAAAGATCTCTTCAATGCGGTTATCGAGGTAGATCAAATGCGCAAGGAAATTACCAAGGAAGAGTTGCTTGCGCTTTTCGCCGCCCCGGTTGAGGTTCACGCGGGCCGACAGCCTTCTGCCAATCTATGAGGCTCCAAAGACTTTTTGGCCCATCCTGGAGAGTCCGTTTTTCAGAGTGCGCGTTTGTTTACTCTTCCTTCGTCTCACGAATCCCCAAGATCCCCGCCTACCCTCTCTCGCCCAAATGATCATCACCCAATTCGCTGCCCCGCTTGACGCCAACAACCACCTGGCCTAAGGTCTTGCCCGCAGCTAAAATCGCAAAGCCGTTCGCGCAAGCGCGTTCGCCAAACGCCTGAGAAAGGTCCCCAAATGCCCGCCGTCGAGGCCAAAATTTTCTCCACCGATGCCCTGCGCGAATTCAGCACACGCATCTTCCTACATTTCGGTGTCCCCAAGGACGACGCCGCCCAGGCCGCCGACGTTCTCGCTTCCGCCGATCTCCGCGGCATCGATTCCCACGGCGTGGCTCGCCTCTATAGTTATTTTGGTTTGCTCAACGAGGGGCTCATCAATCCCAAGCCAAAAATCTCCATCGTGCGGTCCACGTTGAGCACCGCTACCGTCGATGGCGATAACGGTCTTGGCCTCGTCGTCGGCCCTTACGCGAATCGCATCGCCATGGACATGGCCGAAAAAGCCGGCTCCGGCTGGGTCAGCGTCTGCAACACCAACCATTTCGGCATCGCCGGCTATTACGTCCTCCAGGCTCTCCAGCGCGACATGATCGGCTGGGCCATGACCAATTCCAGCAGCTTGGTCACGCCCTTGTGGGGCATGCAGCGCATGCTCGGCACCAATCCCATCGCTATCGCTTTCCCGGGAAAAGAAGAGCCGGCCATCGTGATCGACATGGCCACGTGCGCGGCAGCTTACGGAAAAATTGAAATGGCTCGCCGCAAAAGCGAACCCATTCCACTCGGCTGGGCCATCGATAATCAAGGCCGCAACACCACCAATCCCGACGACCCCGTCAACGGCGGCTGTCTGCTTCCTCTAGGTTCCGATCGCGAACGCGGCGGGCACAAAGGCTATGGCTTGGCTGTCATGGTGGATGTTTTGTGCGGTGTGCTCAGCGGCGCAAACTGGGGTCCATTCGCTCCGCCCTTTGCCCTGCGTCAGGAAATTCCAACCAGCAGCGTCGGCAAAGGCATTGGCCACTTCTTCGGTGCCATGCGCATCGACGGTTTCATCGACGCCGACGAATTCAAGCGCCAGATCGACGACTACGTTCGCACCTTCCGCGCCACAAAACCAGCTCCCGGCACCAACGGCCCGCTAATCCCCGGCGATCCCGAACGCATCGCGGAAATCGAACGCCGCAAAAACGGTGTGCCGCTCATCATGCCCATCGTCGAAGATCTCCGCGCCATCTCCAGACAAACCGGCATTCCATTCGAATGACACTGCGGCCGCACGCGCTTAACCATCTGGCTGCCCAAATAGCAAAGCGCCGCGAAAAATGGAAACGCGAGCTACTTCTCGTTAGTGATTTGAAGCCGTAGACGCAGGCGCGCTGGTAAGCCTCTTCAAATCCATCGTGAGAGCCGTTAGCGCCTGATCGAAATTATTGTCATGGGTCTTCTGTAAGTACGCCTCCGTAATCGATTCCGTTAATGCCCACAGCACATAATGCGTTTTCCGGTCGTAGATGACGAGCCGGAACATGGGCACCGGATCTGACGCGCCGTTCACCTTGTTTCCACTGGAGGGACCCGGAGGTGCGATGAGTTGCAGTTCGAACACAATGTCCGCTTCTGACGGATCTCCAACAATCTGATAGCGGCCCCAACTCTGCATCGCCGCATAAAATTGATTGTACGGACGGTCCGGATCGCCGCTGAAGGGATGCGGAAAAAGTCCGCTGTCAGCACCGGCGTTCGAAATAAAGACTGTTTTTGCGTTCAGCAGCGCCGGTGGCACGGGTGCCAACGAAACGGCAGGAGGCGGCGTTTGTGCGTTTGCCGCAGCGGCGAATAAAAACGCGGCGCACAGCAACAGAAAAAATCGCATTTGGTTTAATTTCGACATGGCTTCCTCCGGGCACGGAATCGACATGACTGCTCTCTAAAATAAGAGACGTGCCGTGCTCGTTGCCAGTTTCCTCGGCGTGGTGTTTGTGTGCTCAGACGTGAGTCGCAGAGCGGCAATCCCGCATTCTTGCATCAACGCCAAACGCGCTTCGAATCCATCACGCCGGTCGGATGGCCATCACGATTCTTTCGCGCCGGCTGAAAAGCGCGAAGAATCCCAAAATCTGTTTCCACGGGAAATATTTTTTGTTTAACAGTTTCATGGCCCGCGAAGCGCTTTCTCCTGTCATAATTTCGGCGTTGGCATCGGCCCAATCGCCAAGCGGGTCGCCCTTTATCGTGCATGGCGCGATTTTTACGTGGCCATTGTTGCGAATGCGCTTCACTTTCCCGGTGTTTCCAATCGTGTAAATGTAGAGCCGCGCTCCGTCTCCAGCGAGATCGCTGGTGGGATCGGCGGCGAACCACACCGGCGTTTTCACGCCCTCGCCGTTCTTTTTGAATGTTTCGAGGCTGATGTATTTGTGATCGCGGAAGGCCGCAAATCCCATGTCGTCGCTCCTGCCGATTCGATGCACGCCATTCTATATGCGGCACAAAAATGTGTGGCAGAAATCCTTGTCTATCTCCTTCCAGCCAAACGCAGAGGGCAAGCTCGCCATGAGCTTGCCCTTTGCAAGTTTACGATTTTTGCCGTTTCTCAAAAGTAGTCGCTTCTCGTTTTTGCCGTTCGACGTTTATTTCGCGCGGATGTAGGTAACGTCTTCCGTGAAGGCGTCTTTTTGATCCTTGCGGAAAGTCCAAGTCGTTTTGAAGTGATCGTTGTCGATGAAGGTGTAGACGGCGTGGTGCATGTGTCCGTCGTTCGGGCTCTTCAGATTCGTCGCGCTTTCAAAGTCAAACGTCAGCGTCTTGGTGTCCGGCGCATACGACGCGCGCATCGTGGGTTGGTTGCCGGCCATGCAGTAGTGCGTCAGTTTTAATTGGTCGCCGTCCAGATAGTAGAGCGTGACCATTTCCATCTGTTTGCCCGCAGTGTAGACGATCGCTTTTTCGATCACCGCTGTTCCGCCCGCTGTCAGCTCGAGATCGAGCGTGGCCTTGTCCGTGTTGGACTTCTCCGTCTCCCAGTGGCCGGCTAGCGATCTTAATTGCTCGAAAGCGGCCGTTCCGTTTCCGCCCGCCTTCGCCGGCGCAATCGCAAAAGCCAACACTCCTGCTGTAAATACTGCCAAGATTTTTGTTCCCGTTCTCACATTCATGACTCCATCCTCCTTGTTAGATCTACCAGCCAACCACTCGAAACCTTGCGGCGCGAGATTCATCGCGCGGCGCGCGGTGCTTCTGCTTGCTTTCCAAATTTCTGCGTCGTAAATCCAACGACGACCCCGAGCAACATTCCGGGCAGCATGATGTCCCAGAAGAGCGCCATCCCCGCGTGCAGGATCACCAGGAGACTAAGCGCCGCCGCAATCCCGACGCCCGCAAGAATTCCCACGAGCATGGAATGGAATCGCTGCGATACGTATCCAATGGCAATTCCGGAAACCAAACCCTTCAACAGAGAAAACGTGATGACGCTGCTCATCACCGGGGCGAGGGACGGCTCCAGGAATCCGCTGAGTCCATCGAGCAGCCCCAGCGTACCTCCCACAGCCAGTCCCAGCATCGGTTTTGTAAGACTCATCGCGTTTCCTTGCTCTTGCGGCTCCTGTTTCAGCGCGACTTCCATCCGCGTAGCGTCTTCCAATGCAATTCCTTTGGGCGCGACGCCTTGAACTGCAACTTCACTTCGCATTTGGGTCGGCTTGCATCACGCCAAACACATTGCCTTCCGTGTCTTCGCAATACGCGAAATAACCCACGGTCGGAATCGGCGTCTTGGGCATGATGTTCTTTCCGCCTGCTTTAAGAACTGCCGCGATAGCATCATCCACGGAAGCGACTCCAATCGTGTTGGTGGTTGAAGTGATGCCGCCGGGCTTTCTCATCATGCCGCCGTTTATTCCTGGCTCGCCGTCTTTGCCGGTCACGACCATCCAATACTCCATCGGGCCGGGCCATTTATCGAATTTCCAGCCGAACGCCTTTCCGTAAAATGCGGCGGCGCGGTCCGGCTCTGCTGCGGGTATTTCAAAATGAATGACTCGAGACATAGTTCTCCCTCCTGGAATTTACAAGCGAAACTTTTGACATCGCTTTGGTCTTTCTTTAGCGCGTGGCCGGTGCGGTTGCCGGAGTTGTTCCGTAGCGCTGCGTTGCGAAACCCACGATCATTCCGACGATGCTTCCTGGAAGCATGATTTCGAGATAGTAGCCCTTTTGCATGTAAGCAACGAGGAACGCCAGAAGGGCACCGACTGCCAGTCCAAACAAAATGCCGAGCGGAACAGAATTCACTTTGCGAGCGAAGATTCCAGCGGCGACACCAGCGATGAGGCCCTTGATGGTGGACCCAATGACGATGCCGACGATCTGGGCGCGCACCGTTGGAGTGAACCACGCGGTGCCACCGTCAATGGCTCCCAGTAGGGCTCCTAAGAGCAATCCGAGCAGGATTTTGTTCATTTGTCCGCCTCTCCTTTTGTTCTCTGAAGTTCTATACAACGGGACCCGAATTTTCTTTAGAACTATCTTTTCAAAACGAGCAGCAAGATCACGCGCATCGCCAAGTAGGCCAGAATCAGCAAGATAAAGAAGCGGTAGCGGCGGTAAAAGCGTGCCGCTTTTTCGAAAATGCTTTCGCGATGCGCGCCGACAGCGAGACCGTCCAGGTAACGGGAAACGTCTTGCCCAAGATCTTGGACGGCGGAATAGCGTGAATCGCGCTGCTCCGCTGTTGCTTTTGTGCAGATGGCTTCGAGCGAACGGTCGAGGCGCGGTGCGAAACCGGTGGATGTTTTTTGCATGAGGATGAATCGCAAAAGCGCGCCGAGCGAAAAAATATCGCTGCGCGCATCGAGGACTTCCACTTCGCCGCGAGCTTGTTCCGGAGACATGTAGCCAGGCGTGCCCATCACGGTGCCGTGGCCGGTGATTACAGAACTTTTCGTGGAATCGTTAGCGTCGCCTGGTTGCTTTGGCTTTTCGAGAATCGTGGCTTCGGGATCGGCGGCGCGATCGGCGTCTACTGTTTTGCCGCGAAGGATTTTTGCGAGGCCCCAATCCATTACGAGGACTTCGCCGAAGGGGCCGACCATGATGTTGGCGGGTTTGAGGTCGCGGTGGAGGACGCCGCGGGCGTGAGCGAAGGCGACGGCTTCGCAGATGCGCAAGAAGAGACGCAAGCGGTCTTGCACGGATTCGACGGCTTCGATGAATTTGTCGAGGCGCTGGCCTTCGACGAATTTCATGGTGTAGAAAACGCGGCCATCGGCGAGCGTGCCGACGTCGTGGACCGGAACGATGCCCGGATGTTCGAGACGCGCAAGGACGCGGGCTTCGCGCATCAGGCGGTTTGCCAAATCGCCGTCTATTCCCGGGACATCCAACACTTTCAGCGCGACGCGGCGCTCGAGTTTTTCGTCTTCGGCGGCGTAGACGACGCCCATGCCACCGCGAGCGACGCGTTCGAGCAAGCGGTAGCGCGTGCCCGCGAGGTCGGGTTCGTCGGCACCGGCGCGGAGGCGCTCGAGGGCTTTGTCGGAAAGAAATTTCATTTGGCTTCCCAGCCAAAGACGGCGCGGGCTTCGCGCTGAAATTCTTCGTCGCTCCCGCAGATTTCGCGGAGGCGTTCGAGGGCGCCGCGACGAAATTCGCGTCGGGCCCAGGCCAGGGCGTTGGTCACGTCGGTGACGGCGATTCCGTATTCTTCGGCGAGCTTGTCGTAGGAAATGGTTTCGTCGCCGGCGAGGTCGTATTCCTCGAAGAGACGAAATGTTCTGTCGCGCTCGTTCGCTTCGCAGTGCTTGCGCAAGTCTTCGACAGCCAGTTCGAAGAGTCCGCGAATCCATTCTTTCTCGAAGAAATCTTCGAGGGATTCGGGAGAAGGAATTGAGGCAGGGTCCATCACGGCGCCGCCTAATTCTTCTTCGGCTCCAGCGAAATCGAGTGCGACGTGGGAGGCGTTGCCGCCGCGTTTCAAACGCTTCGCAGCTTTTTCTTCGTTTATCACGAAGCTGTCCACGCAAAGACGCAAATAGGTCCGCAGACGGCTTTTGGCGGGATCGAATTTTTCGAGCAGGCCGCGTTCGATGAGCTGCACGAAAAAACCCTGCGTTAAATCCTGAGCATCGTCGGTTGGACGGTTCCAGCGCAGGCGAACGTATTTGTACACGGGCTTCCAGTAGGCGGCGCAGAGGGTGTCCATGGCGCGGGTGCGCTCGGCTTGGTCGCCGCTTCGGGCGGCGTCGATCACGGACCAGCGGGTGAGGGGGAAGCGGTCGCCGCCTTGGTTGGATTTATCGTCGGTCATTTTGTGAGCGACCTCCGTTGGTTGGGGAGGTGCGCCGTGCCGGAGGAGTCGATGCAGGAAGGGAGTGGCTGACAAGGCGTCTCTCGGCGAGGCGTCGCCTGTATTCTTCGTTCCCGAGCGAAGACAAGAATGAGGATTTCTATGTGTGGGGAAGCGGCGAATGGCCCCTCGGCGCTCGGGGTAAACGAGGGAGGAGTGGCGAGTGACCCCACCCCCGGGGTATCCAGAGAACCGTTAAGTAAATGCATGACAGTAATGGAGTTGCAGGCGTTGCTGTGCGTACGCAGAGGAGCACCTGTGGATAATGCGGGAAGCCCCTGGGTTGCGGGGGAGGGTATACCCCCGGTGTTTTGCAAAAGAGTGCGGAAACCATTAGTTGCAAAGGAGTTGCTGGAACACTCTTTTTTGAAGAGCGTGGAAGGGCTTGAAAACGAAGAGCTTAGTTTTGGTCCTTCTTGAGAAAGAACAATGAGGGAGGAATATGTTGTTTGTGGGATTTGGCTGGAAGGGTTGAAGGGGGATTTTAACGCAGAGGGCTGAGAGTCCACGGAGAAGAGGTCCTGGAGCGGGAATCGGAGAGAATGCGAGCGGAACCCTTCGTGGCTCAGGGTGAGCATGGGGTATGGTAGCAGGGGTGCACCGTGTTGTCAAGAAGATAATAATAAACTGTAGTGACTATTCGAATGGCGATGGCTGGTTCGAACGGGAACGGGCAAGTCGAGCGGGATGAGAGGGCTGGCGGGGAGTGATTGAATTGTTATGGCTGTGGAAAATTGTGGAAAAATTGGGAGGCGTGCTTGGTCGATATGCGAGCGGATAGGAAAAGCGGCAGCAGAGATGCCGCACTCCATACGAAAACCTACGGACCAGAGATCGCGCGCAACGACGGGAGTGCCCTCTTGGGCTCGATTATTCGCTCTTGTTCGTCTCGGGCGGCGCCGGGAAGCGTTTTTCAATCCACGCTTGCCAGAGCGGTGTTTCGCGAGCGACGATCCCGGCCGCCTGATCACCGTAGAGGTAAAAGCTTAACATGACCATGCTCTGGCCGCCGAAGTCGACAGCGCCAAGGGCGGCGGTCCCCGGTCCCGGCTTGTCGAGCCGCAGCAGGGCGCTGCACGGACTCTGGGTGACGTGCTCCACCACACCGCTGAGCGCCGGGACGCCCGCCGGGGCGGTCCACCGCTGCCCGGCACTCACGCCTTTCAGCGCCAATGCCGCGGTCAGCGTTTCCCAGACCTCCGCTACGGTTCCCGCGGCGGGGGCGATCCACTGCATCATCGCGGAACGCTGGCCGCGGAAGTGCGTGAGATAGATCTTCAGGATGCGGAAGAATCCAGGCCAGCCGGATTCGGTGCCTTCCAACTGGTTGTCCCAATCGTCCGTGCTGGCGAAGAGGCTGTGCACCACGCGGACGATGCAGGTGCCTCCCGCGCGCGCTTCGACGCTCCACTCGTCGGCGATGGGCGGCGAGCCGCCCCAGCCTTCGCCCTGGGCGGCGAACATTCGCGGCGGATCCCACTTTGTGACGGCGGAACGGGACTCCATGCCCGGACCGAAGTCCAACTTCACCGCAACGGGCTTCCCGTCGCGCTCCTCGAACTCCGTCGGCACGAACCAGGACGAAATGCCCGGCCCGGTGGCAATGGCTCGCCAGACTTCCTCCGGCGTGCCGGGGACCTCGACTTCGACCTGGACATAACGGCGTCCGGAAGCTTCTTTCTTCACGCTCATGATGGCTCCTTGCCCTTGGGGGGATCGGATTTCTGCGGGAGAGGGTGCGCCACGACCACCAGGCGATGCGTACGGCCGCCGGGGGCGGATGCATCGTGGTACTTCGAAACCAGTTTCGTGATGGCCTCGGCGAGTTCGTTGCTGAAAGCTGCCCGGTCCGTCGCCGACCGGAAGCGAACTTCGGTATCCACCGCCAGGGTCGCCAGGCGTTTGCCCGCCTCTTTCGCACGTCGAACAAGATCGCCCACCTCGCGGACGACCCGTGCGCCCAGGGCGATGAGATAGCTCGCGGACAGCTTGTCTAGTTCCCGATTCGGATCCGCGGCAACCGGACCCATGGCGCTCGGCGAAACGACGTAGGAAGCGGCTGTTGCCACGAGCAGCCGTTCCGTCAGCCCGCCCCACTTGCGTTCCTCGGCCAGCCGCACCAGCCCGTGCGCCTCCAGCGCGTGCAGGTGGTAGTTGACTTTCTGCCGAGCCAGGCCAACCCGCATGGCCAACGTCGCCGCGGAGGCGGGCACGACTAGCTCCGAGAGGAGTCGACTCCGCATCGGGCCCAAAGCCGCGGTTGCCGCTGCCGGATCATCGATGATTTGGATGTCGAGCACGAGGAGATGCTAGCCTTGACAACTTTTATTGTCAAGGCATTTTCGAGGCTTTTCCTTACGAATTTGCAGAGTCGATGTCGTGCCGCGGAATCGTGGTGTTGCGGCGAGGTCTGCTCCTCCAATGGAAAATGCTCTAGCTGAAAATATTTGTGGATAGGAAGTCGTTGCGGAATTTGCCGTTGGGGTCGAACTTTTTGGTTAGGGCTATGAACTCGGGGAGCTTTTTGTAATGCGTGTGGAGTTGTTGGGGGGGCATGGTGAATAGTTTGCCCCAGTGGGGTCTTGCTTGAAACGGAGTAAGCTCCTTTTCGATTACTGGCAGGAGCTTGCTGACAGCGGGCCAGTCTTGTTTCCAGGTGAAGTGGATGGTGACGCAGGCATGCTGGTAGCAGGGGCTCATCCAGAGATCGTCGGCGGCGATGGCACGGATTTCCGTGATGAGGAGATGAGGAGTGATTTGGTCGCGGAGGCGCTCGACGGCGAGGATGGCTTCGATGGCGTGTTGGCGCGGGACGAAATATTCGGATTGCAGCTCTTTGCCGGCGCTGGGAGTGAAGCCCATGCGGAAGTGGGGGAGACGTTCGTACCAAGGGCCGGGGACGCCCATTTGCTCGGTGCAGTTTTCGGCGGAGAGTGCGGCGATGGGGTGGAGATTCTTGGTAGCAAGTTTTGCGCCGAAGAATTCGGGCTTGGCGTCGAAGGCGTGGCCTTTTTCGGTGCGGGATTTTAGCCAGACTTCGCCGAAATTGTGGTTTTGCCAGTCGGTGAAGAGGCTGACGCTGTAGGCGCTGGCCTGGATGGCGTCGAAGTGGTCTTTCATGGCGGCGAAGGAGAGATTTTCGTAGACGTACTGGCGCATCTGGTAGGTGGGCTGGATGTCGAGCGTGATTTTGGTGATGACGCCGAGCGCGCCGAGGCCGACGACAGCTCCTTGGAAAAAATTGGGATCTTCGCGGCGGGAAAGTTTTACTACGTCGCCGGACGCGGTGATGATTTCGAGGGCGGAGACGGCGGTGGCGAGGTTGCCATTTTTTTCGCCGGAGCCGTGAGTGGCGGTGGTGCAGGCTCCGGCAACGGAGATGTGCGGAAGCGAGGCGAGATTGTGGAGCGCGAAGCCTTTGGCGTCGAGGAGCGGGGCGAGTTTGCCGTAGGTGATGCCGGCGTCGACGGTGACGGTGCGGGCTTGGGCATCGAGAGAGACGATTTCGTCGAGCGGCTTCAGGGAGAGGAAGGCGTCTTTGCTGTCGGCGATGTTGTTGAAGCAGTGGCGCGAGCCGAGGACTTTTAGTTTGGATTGTTTTTTGACGTAGTCCTGGATTTGTTGCTGGGATTTGGCGGCGTAGAGAGTTTCGGTGCTGTATTCGAGGTTGCCGGCCCAGTTGGTGAGTTTGTCGGGGGCGGCCCAGGCTAGGAGGCGTGAGACGGCGGGGATGGCGATGGTGGCGGAAGAGAGTTTGATGAAGGTGCGTTTGTTCATGGCCACGCAGAAATCCCTTATAGAGTTTCGTAGACGGCGTCATAGTACACCCTTCGCGGAGGTTCGCGACACTGCGAGGTTTCGGCCACGCGCCCGCACACATTTACATCTAGGGTTTTATGTTTTTCAAAGCGTCGCCAACCAGATCTTTTACCTCGATCTGTTTTGATACGCTCTGCTCTGCGTCCCCGATCATGTAGTGTCCATCAATTTTCACAGTTTTGGGAATGACTCGGTCTTGTTTGTAGACTTCCTCGATTCGAGTGCCATCTGCGTCCGTTCCGTGCCCATACCAGTGACCCACGCCATTCTCTTGAGCGAGTCTAAGGGCGTACGTCCTGCCGAAAATACCGCCATCTGGTAGCGCGACTTTCGGTCCAGCGTTCGGAAAATCGATAACGCGGGCGATTGCAATCAATATCTCCAAGCGAGCCTTGCGAGGCAGCAAGCTACAGCGCACCCGGTATCCCCCGCTCGATGCTATTAGGACAAGCGGGTTCGCGATTCGTCTGCCGGTTGCACCTTCCCTTAATTCTTGACGGAAAACCGGATCAACAGCGGCACTAAAAGAAACGTCAAGCAAGGTGGTTATCTGTCCGATCGCCGCTATGGGCTGGTCCGGAATTAATGTGAAGTCCAGATCGTGAAAATCGGTACTGGTGTCGTTGCTGAAAACCACGCGCAGCTCCGTGAATCTATTGCTCCATCTAATTCCCGCTAGTGTAGTTCCCGATGGATATTCAGCGTCGCTTACGTTGATCCACGGCTCCATCACAGGAGCAGGCCTTTTGATTGGTTCTGTGGCAGATCCTTCGCTCTCTGACTTACCCTTGGGCCCTCCAATCCAGATTGCAAGTCCGCTGTAGGTTAAGGCGACAAAGCACACCATCAGTGCGCGGCGCCACAGCATCCATTTCTGTGGGGCATCCATGACCCAGGTATTCCCCAAAGCGATGAAAAGGGTCATCGCAGCGGCGACGCAAAGCAGGCCGAAAAGCCATCCGCCCTTCAGTTTTCCCGCTTTATCAAGAACCAGAAGAACGGTCGCGAGCGCGATTCCTCCGATGCCCACAACATCAGAAAATAAAATCCTTTCCACGGATAGCTCCTTCTTCACTTACCGTAAGATTAACGCTTTTACGTACGGTATAGGAGAAATGCTAAAGAATAAACGAAGTCTCGATCGACATGGCTCGGGCGGCCCTAGCATAAATTTTTCTGCTGAGCGGAGTGCAAGCTCTAAAAAAGAGCACAGGCAGGATTGCCTGTGCTACTCAATCCGTGCGGAGGGCGACGATGGGGTCAATGGTGGAGGCGCGGCGGGCTGGGAGATAGCCTGCGAGGAGCGCTACTAATAGAAGGAGTAAAGAGACGGCCGTGATCGTGGGGAGATCGCGGGGGGAGAGGCCAAAGAGCATTTTGGCGATCAGGCGAGTGGCGGCTAGGGCGGAGGGGATGCCGATAACTATGCCGAGCAATGCGAGCGTCAGAGTTTCGCGGAGGACGAGCCAGAGAACATTTTGCCGTTGCGCGCCGACGGCGACGCGAATGCCGATTTCGCGGGTGCGGCGGGTGACGGTGTAGGACATGAGGCCATAGAGACCGATAGAAGCGAGCAGCAGCGCAAGTGCGGCGAAAAAGCCGGAGAGCATAGCGATGACGCGTTCTTCCATAAGTTCCTGGCTAATCACTTGCGAAATCGTTTTTGTGTTGATGGCGTATTCGTGTCCGAGCGAGTCGATTTCATGCCCAATGGTTTTTGCGAGCGCTTCGGGAGGCTCGCCGGTGCGCACGATGAGATTGCCCCATAGCGGCGGATATTGAAGATAGGAAAGAAAAATGACAGGCGTCTTTGCGTTGTGGATATCGAAGATGCGAGCGTTGCGAACGACGCCAACAATTTCCAGATTCTGATAATCCGGCATGACAGTAAAGCGAACAGTCTTTCCTATAGCGTCGCATTCGGGAAGAGGCGTTCCGCGAGGGCGCTATTCACAACGACGAGACGCGGGTGGCGATTGTCATCGTCCGGGCCAAATTCGCGGCCGCGAAGAAGCGGAACCCCGAGCGTTTGGAAAAAGCCCGGCGACACGATCGCCGCATTGGCCATAAGACGCGGTCCCGCGTTGGGATCGGAATCCATCGCAGAAACCGTGTCGTGCCACATTTCCGTTGCAGGGATTTCAGCATCCGAGAAGCTGACGGATAGCACTCCGGGAATGCTCGAGACGCCATCGAGGAGCTGCTTGTGGTAGCTGTTCAGGTCGAGTTTCTGGTAGCCGCCCGGTTTGGGATAGAGGCCGATTTCAAGGACGCTTTCCTTTTGGAAACCGAAGTCGAGCGAACGCAGACGCTGGAAGCTGCGCACAAAAAGGCCCGCGCCCAGCAACAAGATTAGCGAGAGCGCAACTTGGGCGACGATGAGGGTGCGGCTGAGTTTGCCGGGACCGCCGCTTAGACCACGCGCGCCTTGTTGGAGAACGGCGGCGGGGTCCTGACGAGAGGCGCGCCAGGCGGGAGCGAGGGCGAAGAGAATTCCAGTGAGCGTAGCCACGGTGATGGTGTGAGCAAGAACGCGAGGATCCGGGGCCAGATTGAACGAGACCGGGACCTCCTTGTCGCGAGTCATGAGATAAACAAGAAGATGGCTGCCCCAGTTGGCAAAGGCTAGGCCGAGAAGTGCGCCGGAAAGAGACAGGACGAGGCTCTCGGTGAAGACTTGTTGCGCGAGGGACCAGCGGCTGGCTCCGATGGCGGCGCGCACGCTCATTTCGTGAGCGCGGGAGGCAGCGCGGGCCAGCATGAGATTGGCGAGATTGACGCAGGCGACGAGCAAGATCAGACCGACGATGGCCGCGAGAGTGTAGAGCGGACGGACGAAATCGAAGCGCAAGCCGGTCGAAAAGCCCTTGGCAGCGGGAGTGATCTCCAGGCCCATGGTGAGGAAGCGATCGCGGCGAAGCCCGGGCGTATCGGTAGAAGCGGTGGCGCGGAGAACGTCGGGCCAGACCGAGAGAAGTTGCGAGTGCGCTTGCGCGATGGTGATGCCGGGTTTGAGGCGGGCGGTGACAAAGAGCCAGAGAAGGCCGCGATTTTCGAGCTGGAATTCGTTGCCTTCGGCGAGCGCGGGAAACGCCGTGATGGGAATGGTGACGTCGGGCGGCTCTCCGTTGGTCATGCCGGCGAACCATTTGCGAGTGACGCCAACGATGGTGAACGGATGGCCTTCGATACGGAATTGTTTGCCGATGACGTCGAATGCACCAGCGAAACGGCGTTGCCAGAAGTTGTAGCCGAGAAGGGCGACTTGCGAGGCAGTCGCGGGGTCAGAATCGGCGGGAATGAAGAGACGGCCGAGAAGAAGAGTGACGCCGAGTTCGGAGTAGGCGTTGCCGGTGACGCTGGTGATGTGTTCACGTGAAAGGACGCCGTTGGCTTCCACGTCCCACATGCCGCCGCCGCCCCAGCCGACAAGGCCGGTGAAGACGCGCTGGTGGCGTTCGAGTTCGCGGAGCATGGGATAGGAGAAAGGGACTTTGGCGTCGGGGCGAGTGGCTCTGAGTTGGACGAGTTGTTCGGGGTGCTGGACGGGGAGATCGCGGAGGAGGAGGGCGTTGATCAGGGTGAAGATGGCGGTGTTGGCGCCGATGCCGAGCGCTAGGGAGAGGATGGCGACGGTGGTGAAGACGGGGCTTTTGGCGAGAGTGCGGAGGGTGTAGCGGAGAGTTTGCCGGAGAGTTCCCATGGGCGTCGCTCCTAGTTCGCAAGCGATTAAGGTGCAAACAACAATTACGCCATGCGGCGAATCGTTTCAAGCTGATGTTGGGATTTACGCGGCGCAGTCGGGCCGGGCAAGCCCGGCCCCTACAGAATTGGAGGCGCGCGAAAAGCGCACAGGCAGGATTGCCTGTGCCACGAAAACAAAACAGTTTGAATTATTCGTAGCGGAGGGCTTCTACGGGGTCGAGGCGGGCGGCTTTCCAAGCGGGGTAGACGCCGAAGACGATGCCGATGAGGGCGCAGAGGATTAGGGCGGTGACGACCCAGAAGACGGAGAGGGCGGCGGGGAAATGGGCGGCGTATTTTAGAAGAAGGGTGATGCCGGAGCCGAAGGTGACGCCGATGACGCCGCCGATGGCGCTTAGCGTTACGGCCTCGATGAGGAATTGGACGAGGATGTTGTTGCGCTTAGCGCCGATCGCTTTGCGAACGCCGATTTCGCGGGTGCGCTCGGTGACGGAGACCAGCATGATGTTCATTACGCCGATGCCGCCTACGATAAGCCCGACCGACGCGACAGCGAACATGAGGATGAAGATGAGGCCGCTGATTTTTTGCCAGAGCTCGAGGAAATAGTCGGGCGTAAAGATGGCGAAGTCGTCGGGTTTGTCGTTGGGGAGGCGGCGCTTGCGGCGGAGGAGGTCGCGCATTTCGTCGACGGACTCGGTGACGTTGTTGGGGTCGCTGGCTTTGGCGAAGATGACGTAATCTTTTTGATTCGGGTAGAGCTTGCGCAGCGTAGTGACGGGCATGTAGGCGGAATTGTCTTCGGGGTTGGAGCCGCCGGAGATGCCCTGGCGCTGTTTTTGAAGAATGCCAATCACAGTGAAGAGCTGACCGTCGATGGTGACTTCCTGGCCGACGGCGTTGCTAGGCGATTCGGGGAAAAGAGTGCGTACTGTGTCGTAACCCAGAAGAACGACGGGGGCGCGATGCTCGGCGTCGGTTTCATTGAAGAAGCGGCCTTGCTCAATTTTTAGATCGAAGATCTCTCCGATAGACGGTTGATTGCCTTGCAGGATGACGCTTTTGGCGCGGTAGGCACCGCGGCGGACGTCTTCCGTGCCGGAGCCGAACATCGGTTGAAAGATGCGCATCGAGGCGGAGGCTGCTTTGATGTGTGGGAGCTTGGCGATGTCGTCGGCCCATTCGGGCTGGAGCTCTTTGCGAGTGAACCAGTCGCTCGGCGGGCGAGAGAGCGAGGCCCAGGGAAAGCGGTAGGCGATGATGGTGTCCGAGCCGAGTTCGCGAATGCCGCCGAGGACGTTGTCGTTTAGGCCGTTGATGACGGCGGTTACCGTGATTACAGTGGTGATGCCGATGACAATGCCGAGAATGGTGAGGGCAGAGCGGAGAGAATTTTTGCGAAGGGTGTCGAGAGCGAGGAGAACTTCGTCGCGGAATTTCAGCGCGGTTGTCTTGCCTGCCAGGAGGCGGACGGGGAGGACCGTTGCTTGCGCTTGCGGTAGAGCTTTGCCGATTGTTGCCATCTGTTTCGATTCCGCGTTTCTACTTCTACTCTTTAGCTTGCTTCTCGCTTAGACGGGCCGGAAGCAAAAACTTTTCAATCATTCCGAGCGTAAGGCTACGACCGGATCCAGGCGCGCGGCTTTCGACGCGGGATAGGTGCCGAAAAACAGGCCGACGCTCAACGCAACGAGTAAGCCGCCGATGACCGACCAGAGTTGGACGGCGCTGGGGAGCGGCGAAACGATCGAGACGAGCTGCGCGAGGAGTACGCCGCAGATCACGCCGAGCGCGCCGCCGAAAAGCGAAATCGTGGAGGATTCGATCAGGAATTGGCGCAGGATGTCTCCGCTGCGCGCACCTAGGGCTTTGCGCAGGCCGATCTCGCGAGTGCGCTCGGTGACGGAGACGAGCATGATGTTCATGATGACGATCCCGCCGACAAGTAGTGAGATGGACGCGATGGCGATGGTGACGAAGAAAAAGCTGCCGCTGATGTCTTTCCAGAGGGAGAGGAAGGAGTCACTGGTTTCGATAGAAAAGTCGTCTTTTTTGCCGTAAACGAGATGGCGGCGGCCGCGCATGATCTGGCGAACTTCGTCGACAGTTTCCTGGATGGTGGCGGCGGAGCCGGCGCGCGCGGTGATGCGGAGCGAGTCATCCTGGCTGCCATATTCTTTCTTGTAAGTGGAGAGCGGAAGGATGATCCAGTTGTCGAGAGAATTTCCCAGCGCGGAGCCCTCTTTTTTGCCGACGCCGATGACCTGGCACGGGATATTGCGCCAGCGAACTTCTTTGCCAATGGGGTCGACGCCCGGGAGCAGATTTTCGACGATGTCGTTGCCTATGACGCAGACTGGGGCGGCCTGCTGGAGGTCGGTTTCGGTGATGTGGCGGCCGGCGACGAGATCGACGTCATAGAGCTCGGCCATCTGAGGAGTCCAGGCGCGGAGGTTGGTGTCTTTGAGAGAGTTGAGGCCGCTTTTGACTTCGAGGCGCCCGCCAAAAGAGGCGCCGATTTCCTTGCAGGATTTGCAGAGTTCGCGGACGGCTTGATAGTCGTCGTAGGTGATGCGCTTGCGCTTTTGAAATTCGAGGTAATCGTCGACGTTGGTGATGATGGAAGGAGTTTTAGCAACGCCGAAGACGTCGGCGCCGAGTCGGAAGACGCGGGTGGCAACGTATTGATTGGCGCCATTGATCAGGCTGACGACGGCGATTACAGCGGCTACGCCGATAACCACACCAATGAGGGTAAGGACGCTGCGCAGTTTGTGCGCCCAGAGGCTGCTGGTGGCAATTGCCACGGCCTCTTTGAAATTCATGGTGGTCGCCTGAGCCATGGTGGGTGTTCTTCCTAGTATACGTGCGAGGAGCCCGTTAAGTATCAATTCGGGGTCTTACTCAGGACTTTACGCCGGAAGCCCCAAAAAGAGTGCCCCAAAAAGGGTCCGGGAATCCGGAGTGGGTATCCGGATTCCCGAGGGGCGTTGCAGGGGTTAAGGTGGGATGGTTAGCGGTTTGTACGGGGGAGCTCTGCGACCAGGACGACTTGGCCTTCGGTCTCAATCTTGGCGGTCAGCGCGATCTCCTTCTCTCTAGTTGATTTCAAGAGTTGGCGTCCCTGGGAGTTGCCTTCCGACCAGACCTGAGAGAGGAAGTAGCGGTTGCCGTAGCGGTTGAAGATGAGTTTCGATTCGGGTTGGGGCATGCTGGAGACAGCCGCGTTCGTGTTAATGAAAGCCGACGCCGTGGAATCCTTGCGCGAGACAAGGATCAGCGAGTGCGTATGTGCGGAAACCTTGACGGTATACTCGCCAGCGGGGAGTTGCGTATTGCCGGCTACGAAGTCGAAGGGAATATTGACAGCCAAAGATTGCTGCGCCTGCGCCACTCGCGTGTTTGCGAACATGACCAGCACCATTACACCTGCGATAACCAAAGCTCTCGTTTTCATGGGACTCTCCTTTTCTTGCTCGCTGACTGCGTCCGGGATGACCTGTCTTTAACTTCTGCCCGAATCGCTTTGTTGCTCAGCGCCTCAACATGCTGTGCACTCTCGCGCACTACCGGGGGAAGGACAATGCACGGGGGGTGAACTCGAAGTCGTCTGAGGATGAACAAGCAAGTCCCGGGAAACAGAGGGGTTAAGGGCGCGCGCGGCCGCGATTCGCAAAAGGAGTGGTATAGTTTCGGAGCTACGGAGAACTATTCCCGGGAATCCTTCGGATGCCTACGCCGCCGCGCTCCACCAATACTGTGCGCTTTGAAGTGTTTGAAGTGGATCTGCGCGCCCAGGAACTCTACAAAAGCGGGCGCAAGGTGAAGCTGCAAGTTCAGCCATTTCAAGTACTTGCCATGCTGCTGGAACAGCCGGGCGAGATGGTCACGCGGGAGGAGATGCAGAAGCGGCTCTGGCCGGCAGACACGTTTGTGGATTTCGATCATAGCTTGAACACGGCCATTAAGAAGCTGCGGCAGGCTCTGGGGGACGACAAGAGAAAGCCGCGTTTTGTGGAGACGCTTCCGAAACGCGGGTACAGATTTCTCGCTAGCGTGAAAAAAACCGCGACGAATTCCACTTCCACTGAGAAACAGATCGCAGCGCCTGTCGCTGCGAAAGAAGCTGCTGCGTCTCCGTGGGTCGGAAGCGTCGCGAGACTCGCATGCGAGGATGGGCATCCGTTCGCTGTGCTCGCAACCGATGCTCCCACGGCGGCAGAGAGACAAAAGCTGGATGCGGCGAACGACGACGTGGGACTTTCCCTTTTGATTGCCGCGCAGAAGCTGATCATGGTGCCGCACGGGACGCCGGTGAGGATTCTCGAGGTGGAGCAGACGCATTCGCGCTGCCAGGGGCGCATTTTGGAAGGCGAGCACTACGGGAAGACGGCTCTACTGCCGGTGAAATTGCTTGCGGAAGCGCCGGAATTAAATAAAGTCCACGGGCCGCGGAAGTGGAACCTCAAGAAATAAAATTAGGAGCTTAGCTCGGGTGGCGAATGCGCTCGGCGAGAGCGCGAGCGCGCTGGCGGCCGATTTCGACGAAACGCGAATCGCTGGCGATTTGATCGAGTGTGGGGAGCGCGCGCTGCGGTTCGGGAAGAAGTTTGTGATTCAGGTCGGTTTCAAATTGCAGAAGAGCGTCGTTGATGCCGAGGCGGTCGTACTTCATGCGGCGCTCGAGCAGCGTGACAAGTTCCTGTTGGCGGGCCAGGCCTTCGAAAATCTGCATCAATTGAGTGGCCGCGGAATTTAGCGTGTAGTTGAATTTTGTTTCGTGGATCTCCGCGCCTTTTTCCCAGCGAAAAGTCTTCTCGCCAAGATTGGCGATTTTGCGGTGGACATCCAGATACTGATCCTGTCCTTGGAAATTTCTTAATTCCGCGGCCAAACCGAACATCTTCTCGCGCAATGGGGCGCTCACCTCGAATGGAGTCGCTCCGGGGTCTTCGTCGATCTGGCGAATCTCAAAAGTGGCGGCATCGGCATCGTCGTGGACGATGATCTCGATAAATTCCGGCGAGCTGGATTTGAAAATGCGGCGGTAGCTGAGTTTCGCGTGGGCAGGGGCGGGAGAAGGCGCTGCGGCAGACCCGGCTGCGTTTGCGGGCTCGTTCAAGAACGCACTCGCCATACCTGCCAACAAAGCGAATCGCAGAAGGAAGGTCTTCATCGTGAGATTACGATGCGCGGAAGGATATCTTGAGTTGCGCCGCCGCGCCCAACAACTGCCCCGGCGGCAAAGGACCGAGGGTGCAACTTCGCGACCGCAGATTTGCCGGGGAGACCAAAGCGCTGCCGGGTCTGTTCGGCTTGCAAATGGCAGAGCGCCACGGCGAGGGCATCCGCGGCATCGGAAGGCTCCGGCGTTTCGTTCATTTCGAGAAGAGCGCGGACCATTAATTGTATTTGCCTTTTATCCGCCTGGCCGTAACCGGCGACGGAAGCTTTTACTTCGCGCGGCGAGTAGCTGTGCACGACGACGCCGCGCTGCGCGGCGGCCAAAAGAACCACACCACGCACCTCGGCAAGCTTCAGAGCCGTTCTCATATTCAGGGCGGTAAAGACGGATTCCACGGCGAGCGCGTCCGGCGAGAACTCGTCCATGAGACGGCAGAGCAGAGCGTGTACGTCCTGAAGCACGGCGCCGAGGCATTCTTTCTGACGCTTCGGTGCGACTTTGAGCGCACCATAATGCAGCATACGGCACCGGCGGCCGTCGCTTTCTATGATCCCGTAACCGGTGGGGCCAGCGGAGGCTGGGTCTACGCCCAGCACGCGGAAACAGCCACTCTTGGCGGGGGAACTAGCGGCTGGGCTTGCAATCTTCATCGACCTAAGTCTACGGCGTTCGCGGGGTTGCTGCCAGAGCTTTGTCTCTATTTCCCTTACAAAAAGAAAACGGCCATCCGTGTACGCCGGGATGGCCGTCAAAGAAAAAGACAGACAGGAATGTCTGTCCCACTCACATCCAAATTAATTCGCTCCGACGGCTTCCTGAATCTCGGACTCATCGATATCGAAATTCGCGTAGACGTGTTGCACGTCGTCGTGCTCTTCGAGCGCTTCGATGAGCCGCACCATCTGCGTGGCCTGGGCGCCAGTAAGCTTGATGTAGTTCTGCGGGACCATGGCGATTTCCGCCGATTCCGGTGTGATGCCCGCCTTGGTCAGCGCTTCCTTCACTTTTTCGAGGGCTTCCGGGGGCGTCACGATGTACCAACCGGAGCCGTCATCCTTCAAATCGTCGGCGCCTGCTTCCAGAACAATGTCCATCATCTTGTCTTCGCTGGCGGCTTCTTTGGGAACGACAATTTCGCCCTTGCGGTGGAACATCCAGCCCACAGCGCCAGTTTCGGCGAGATTTCCACCGTTCTTGCCTAGCAGGTGGCGAAATTCGCCGACGATGCGGTTGCGGTTCGTCGTGACGGCCGCGATCAGCAAGCCGACGCCGCCGGGGCCATAGCCTTCGAAGGTGACTTCCTCATATTGCTCGCCTTCGAGCTGGCCGGTGCCACGCAAGATGGCGCGCTCGACGTTTTCGTTCGGCATGTTCGCGCCCTTGGCCGCCAGAATTGCGGTCCGAAGACGGGGATTGGAATTCGGTTCGCCTCCGCCGATGCGCGCAGCGATGGTGATTTCGCGAATGATACGCGTGAACACGCGGCCACGTTTAGCGTCAGTCGCGCCCTTCTTGTGTTTAATCGTGGCCCATTTTGAGTGCCCAGACATGACAGATCCTCTTTTGTGCGTGCTCCCGGCCTGGCGGGACTCACGTTGAGTGAAATTTCGTGCAGCCGCGCGCCACGTAAATGGCGTTTTGGTGACTAACCCCGCTAGACGGGGCTTAACTGTGCGGAGACTTAGGGTAAACCGCAAACCCCTGCGGAACTGCGCCAGTTTAGCACAGCCGCCGCGCGTGCGAAACCGGGTATACTCGCTCTCGGGGCACCCCTTTGCGCTCAAGAAGCTTCCTCACCTTTGCCGCGTTTGGCGTTGTGGCCGCACGGTTCTGCCATGCCTGAGCGCCGCTACCGCGTCCTGGCTATCGCTACCCACCCGGTCCAATATATGGCGCCGATTTTCCGGCGGATGGCGGCTCATTCGGGATTCGATTTGCATGTGGCGTATTGCAGCCTTCGTGGTGCGGAGGCCGCGCACGATCCTGAGTTTGGAGCCACGGTGCAGTGGGATGTGCCGCTGCTCGAGGGCTACTCGTGGACTCACATTCCTAACCGCGGGTCGGGGGATGAATCGTTTTTCGGGCTGCGCAATCCGGGACTCGCTAAGCTGATTCGCGATGGGAACTACGACGCTGTGCTGTGTTTCGTGGGCTACGTGCGCGCTACGTTTTGGATTGCGTGGCGCGCGGCGAAGTCATCAAAGTCCGCTTTTCTTTTTGGGACGGACACGAATACGCTTGCTCCACGGGATGGGCGCAGATGGAAGAGCGCCGTGAAGAAAATTCTGTGGCCGCGACTTTTTCGTTTGGCGGATCAGGTGATTGTGCCGTCTTCGGGAGCGCGCGACCTTATGTTGGCGCTGGGCTTGCCCGCCGAACGCGTCACACTTACGCCTTACAGCGTGGACAACGATTGGTGGATGAGGCACTCCGCAGGCGTGGACCGTGCCGCCGTCCGTGCTTCGTGGGGAGCTTCGGCTTCGGACGCGGTGATTCTTTTTTGTGCGAAGCTTCAGCCGTGGAAGCGGCCGGGTGATCTTCTTTGCGCGTTTGCGGAAGCAAAGCTTTCAAGTGCGTTACTGGTCATCGCTGGCGAAGGGCCACTTCGCGCGGAGCTGGAGTCGCAGGCCGCGGCTTTGGGCGTGGCCGCGCGCGTTCGCTTTCTCGGCTTCGTGAACCAGTCGCAGCTTCCCGCTGTGTATACTGCCGCCGACCTGATGGTTCTTCCTTCGGAGTACGAACCGTTTGCCGTGGTTGTGAACGAAGCGATGTACTGCGGATGTCCCGTGGCGGCGAGCGACCACGTTGGCGCGGCTCGTGATCTCGTTGTGCCGGTTCGGAAAGAATTTGTTTATAGCTGTGGCGATATCTCTGCGCTTGCGTCGCTTTTGAAGGACGCGCTCGCGGACCGTGCGCGGCTTGCTTCACTGCGGCCTGCGGCGGTCGCGCATATGCAAACGTGGTCGCCGGAGAGAAACATCGCTGCGACACTCGAGGCGATTGAAATCGCCGTTGCGCGCAAAAGACGGCGTGCTGGAACGGCGCTGCCCGAATCCTCTTCCGCTTCTGCACACACACCTCCTGCCGCACCGCAAAAACTTCGCGAATGAAGCTTCTGATCTATTCTCACTTCTTTGCGCCGAGTGTGGGCGGGGTGGAAACGCTCGTTTTGTCGCTGGCGCGTGGCTTGGCGGGGCTGCGCACATCGAGCGGCGAGTCGCAATTCGAAGTCACGCTTGCGACGCAAACGCCTGCGGACAAATTTGAGGATGGATCGCTTCCCTTTCGTGTTGTCCGCCAGCCAAATCTCATTCACGTGTGGGATTTGATCCGTGCTTCCGAGGTGGTTCATGTAGCAGGTCCTGCACTGGCGCCGATGATTCTCGGGCTGTTGGCACGGAGACCTGTCGTGGTGGAGCATCACGGCTTTCAAACGATTTGCCCGAACGGCCAACTTCTGATCGAGCCTACGGGGGCTCCGTGTCCGGGACATTTTATGGCCGGCCGGCATGGCGAATGCCTGCGCTGCAATGCCGGGCAAGGGTGGATTTCTTCGCGCAAGCTCTGGCTGCTGACGTTCGTGCGTCGTTTTCTGTGCCGGCGTGTTTCGACCAACATCACGCCGACCGCGTGGCTCGGCGCTCTTGTGCAACTTCCGCGATTCGTGGCCATTCCGCACGGATTGGAATTCACTGCTGCGGCAGCGACGTATCCAGCGTCCGCTTCGCAGCCACCTGTTATCGCTTTTCAAGGCCGGCTGGTTACGACCAAAGGTGTCGGAGTTTTGTTCGAAGCTGCGCGCACACTGCTTGCGGAAAATCGCGCGTTCGAACTGCTCGTCATCGGCGACGGCCCGGAGCGTGCGACTCTCGAGCGGGTTTCGCAGGACGCTCAGCTTGCTGGGCACGTGCGCTTTGCGGGACGCCTCTTGGGTGCCGAGCTCGATGCCGCGCTTGCGCACGCCACCGTCGTCGTCGTTCCGTCCCTGGGTGGAGAAGTGTTCGGTCTAGTGGTTGCCGAAAATATGTTGCGCGGTCTGCCAGTGATCACGTCTGACCTCGGCGCCTTCGTCGAGGTGCTCGGGGAAGGCGGACTCACGTTTCGCACCGGCGATGCACAGGCGCTCGCGCAAGAACTCCGTCGAATTCTGGATGATCCCGCTCTCGCTACGAGGCTTGCAGGGAAAGCACGGCAACGCGCGCTCGAATATTGCGATTTTCGCCGCATGCTGGAAAGCCACGCGCGGGTTTACCGCCAAGCTCACACCTGACCTGTCCGGAAAGGCAGGTACGCCGTGCGTCACAAACAACGAAACACTATCGAGGCTGGGAGCGTCCAGGCCTACACTGAACTTAAGGAAGACCGTGTGGACGGCCAACTTGTTTTGATGAGGGATCCGGAACTGGATCCTATTTGTGGCGGGAGACGGAGACTATGAAACGCGCGCTCATTTTTCTTGCGGCATTTGTGATGGTGCTAATGGTGGCATCCGGCATTTTGGCCGCGCCGCAGCAAACGAAGGGTACTGCCAGCATCAGCGGCGTGGTGATCGGTCCCAATGACAAGCCGGCTCCGCATGCCAGCGTTTCGTATCAATCGTCCGACGGAAGCGCACCGCATGCCGTGTACGCGGATGCGCATGGCCACTTCACGATTTCGCAACTCAAGGCCGATAGTTACGACATTCGTGCATCGGCGAAGGGCATTTTTTCCGACTGGCAAAGAAACATCCCGCTACGCAAGGGGCAAGCGCGGTCCGTGGAATTGCATTTGATTTATGCAAAAGAAATGCCGCAGTCTGTCTCGAGCTCAAAACCGAAACAATAAGTCCTGCCTCGGCGAACCCCGCATTCGCGTCCGCATCCAGGTCCCCACTCACGGATTGAGAAATGAGCGGCTTCCGCTATTTGATGAAGAGTTGCGCCAGCTCATGGAGATCCTGCGCGGACACATCGGAGATGGCGCAAAACTCCATGCCCTGATGCCGCCAGTGAACCCATTGATAGCCTTGCCTGGAGCCGGGCGGATGAATCGGCGTGTCCGGTTCCTTCGTCGGCCATACAAAAACGTTGATGAAATGTTTGCGGCGTCCGTAGACCAGCGCAGCGACATTGCGCTCGCCGAGAACATCCAGGCGGCCGCCCAGCAATGGAAAACCTTCGTCCATGAAATCGTGCACCGGCGGAATGAAGTCTAGTCTGCCGTCGAACCACGGCTTAACGGTGTGCTGGTCGGTCGAAGCCACATCGGTGAGATGCCCTGCTTGCAGCGAGCGAATGTGAGCGTCGATGATTTCCGCGGAAGTGACGACGGACTGCATGTTGGTGCCCATGAAGTGAGGCACGGCGAACCACGCTACTCCAGTCACCAAGAGGATCGCAGCGGCGGCAGCGAGCCAGCGCCATGCGGCAACGGATGAACCGCTCGCTTTGTTTACGGGGACTTTAAGTTCCGAGCGGATCTTCTTGCGCAGCCCGGTTGGAGCAGTCTCGTAAAGCTGTGCACGCTGCAGCGAGGAGCGGAGCGACTCGGCCGCGCCGAGAGTTGCGGTGCATTCACGGCAAGTTTCGAGATGGCGCTCGAATTCGGCGGCGCGCATGGCGTCGAGTTCGCCGTCAAGATAAGCGTGAAGGAGGGTCCCTGAAAAATCACAGCTCATGGGGCGCCTCCTGCTGTGCAGTTTGCGTAAGCGCGCGCTGGAGGCGCTGTCGCGCACGAGCAAGCGCGGACATGACTGTGCCAATGGGGACGCTGGTTATGGAGGCGATCTCTTTATAGGAGCAGCCTTCGAGTTCGCGCAATATGATCACTTCCCGGAAGCGCACCGGCAGAGTCTCGAGAGCGCGTGCCAGTCGCTCGCGGTTGTCGCCGGCAATTGCCAGTGCTTCCGGCGTCGCGGCAGACTGTTGGTGCAGGTCTTCATCGAATTCCGTCATGAGCTCCACTTGGCGATTTTTCTCCAGCCACGTATAACACGTATTGCGAACGATCTGCAGGAGCCACGCGCGGGCGTCTCCGCCATTGAAGCCGCGGAAAAAACGAAACGCGCGCAGCATGGCTTCCTGCGCGACGTCTTCCGCATCGGATCTGCTTCGCAGCAGCCAACGCGAAAGATTGAAAGCGGCATCCAGATGCGGCAACACGAGCTGCTCGAAGCGAGCCCGGTCCTGCGAATCCAACACGTCCCAACCTTTCCCCTGGCCCGTAGTGCTCATGGATGAAAACCACCCCGCACCTGATTTTATTCCCATTTGGCCGATTCTAAGGACGAAATAATGTTAGCGAAGTGAGCGCGCAAAATTGGAATAAGGCGCGGCTCTTCATGGTCTGCACAAATGAAACACGTCCCATAGCGGCGCGGGAACCCTGGCTCTCTCTGACCCGCGCCGCACCTGCCGACTAAGCGCAGCAGCGGGAAATGCATGCATTCGTATGCATTGGGAGACGTGTGTTCATGGGAGGAAGGGAAAAATGGGTCGCAACACAAAAGACGAAATTTTGCACGATCACAATCACGACGGAGTCGATCGCCGTGGATTCTTGAAATGCATGGCTTGGGCGGGAACGGGCGCGTTCTGCGTGATGCAAGGCGGCGTTTTGAAATCGTACAGCATGAGCCGACTGGCGGAGATGAACCCGCGGGACATGATAGGCGAGCTCAGCTTCGTGCAGATCAGCGACAGCCACATGGGATTCAATAAAGCGGCGAATCCGGATGTCGCGGCGACGCTGCAGGCCGCGGTCGCCAAGATCAACTCGCTGTCAACGCCGCCGGAATTCTTGCTGCACACGGGAGATATCAGCCATCTTTCGAAGCCGGAGGAATTCGACGGCGTCGAGCAGATTTTGAAAAGCGCATCGGCGAAGGATGTCTTCTATGTTCCCGGGGAACACGATGTGTTGAACGACGACGGGAAGGGATATCTCGATCGTTTTGGCAAAGGAGCTCAGCCGGGAGGCTGGTACAGCTTCGAAAAGAAGGGCGTGCACTTCGTAGGCTTGGTCAACGTGATGAATTTGAAGGCCGGCGGGCTGGGCACGCTCGGGCACGATCAGTTGGAGTGGCTGGAAAAGGATGTGAAACATTTGAAATCCAGCACGCCGATTGTTGTCTTCGCGCATATTCCACTGTGGACGGTCTATCCGGATTGGGGATGGGGAACCGAGGACAGCGCGCAAGCACTCGCGTACCTGAAGAAATTCGGCTCGGTTACCGTTCTCAACGGCCACATTCATCAGACGATGCAGAAGGTCGAAGGAAATGTGACCTTTCACACTGCGTGCTCGACTGCCTTCCCGCAGCCTAAACCGGGAGAGGCCCCTTCGCCGGGACCGATGAAAGTGCCTGCTGAGCAGTTGCGGAGCGTATTGGGTATCACGGATGTGAATTACGTGCGCGGACAGAACGCGCTAGCTGTAGTGGATTCGACGCTAGCTTGATCGAGAAGGGCACTCCGGGACATACCCGGACGTAGATTTCAAAATAAAAAGAGAGGGAGAAAATCATGAGGAGAAGTGTGTTTATCGCGAGTTTGACGGCGCTGACGGTGATGGGTCTAGGCGGAATCGTTGCGGAGCATAAGAGCTTCGCTGCGGGCGCACAGGAAAAACCCGCCTCGACGGCCGAAGTGAAAATCGACAATTTCGTTTTTGGCCCGGCGGCCATCACTGTAACGGTGGGAACAACCGTTACCTGGATCAACCGCGATGACATTCCGCATACGGTGGTCAGCACGGAAAAGCTGTTCAAATCGAAGGTACTCGATACCGACGAGAAGTTCTCATTTACGTTTACGAAGCCGGGAGAGTATCCCTACTTTTGCTCCATCCACCCGAAGATGACTGGAAAAGTGGTCGTCCAGTGAGCGCCGACACAAGGAGGAGCGAATTTGAACCCCTTTGACATTCGAGCCGCATTGCTCGCCAAGCACGCGCAGCACGTCGTGCTCATTCACTTTCCTATCGCGTTGTTCATAGCCGGCGTGGTCTTTGATTTTCTCGCCCAGAGCACCAAGAGGCGCGCACTTGCGGCGGTCTCTTATTACAATCTGCTTGGCGCGGCAATTGCGGCTGTGCCCGTGGTCATAACTGGGCTGCTCGCCTGGCAGTTCCAGCTTGAGGGACAAAAGCTTAAAGGTATTCTTCTCATGCATTTAGTTTTAGGGTCAACGTCGGCGGTCCTGATATGGATTGCCTGGGGGCTCCAACTGCGCGCGCGACGGCAACCAGCAGAAAGCCTTCCCTATTTTCGGTTGGCGCTGGAATCGTTGGCCGTGGCGGTCATCGCTTTGACAGGTCATCTTGGCGGGTTTCTCAGCGGCGTAAATGGCCCCAACTAGTACTTTTTGAAGCTCTTTAGAAGCTTTTATTTTCTCCTAAAATCATATAAATAATAGGCTTACTAAAGACTTGGGCGAGAGTCGAGAGCTTTGTCCTAGTACCACGACCAGGGTACCCCGCTCAGTGGCTCTAGCGGCCCATTGAGAGCCTCACATCCGACGCGTAGGCTTCTAAGAACGGGTTGGGGGCCGCGCGGGGACAGCGGCTCCGCAATGGGCCGTGTGCGAGCTACCCAACCCGCCTTTCGCTCTCTTCGATCTTCCGCTGTCGGCACTCGAACCCTCTGCACAAAGCTATTAGGTATTCCTCGACGAATTATCTTAAGCCGAACTATGGGCAGCCATCGTGCAATCCGTATTCTCGATTCTTGCTTCCATTCCTAAAGAGTTGCGCCATCATAGACTTGCGGAGGGGCTTACCACTTGGGTGAACGGTTCAGGCGACAGGTGAGGCTTTGGGCGGACACACTTGTGGCCACGGGTGTCTTCTCAGCGATCCTGCTCGTTGGCTCCGTATCTTTAGCGCAATCCGCTCCAACCAGCGATCCGGCTCCCGCCAAATTGCGCGTGGAGACGGTTGCGGCATTCGACCACTACGTGCGCCTGACCGAAGAACGCAATGAATCCGAACTGAAGCGCGGCTCGGCGCTCTTGTGGATTGATTCTCTCGGCGAAGCCGAGCGTGCGGACGCCTATTCCACCCTGAAGCGCGGCGAGGTGCAGGTCCATCAGCTGACCACCCTCGACAACGCCAAACCGATTCTCTGCCCCGAAGGGATGATTCATCACTGGGTGGGCGTAGTTTTCATCCCCGGCGCGAAGCTGGATGATGTTCTCGGCGTTCTTGAGGACTACGATCACCAGTCGACAACTTATTCGCCAGACGTGGAGCGCTCCAAGATCGAGTCGCACGACGGCGACCACTTTCGCGTGTTCCTTCGCTTCCGGCGGCACAAAGTCATCACCGTGGTGCTCGATACCGAGCACGACATTCACTATTTTCATGACGGCCCGCGACGCGCTCATAGCCGCAGCTCCGCGGTGCGCATTGCCGAAGTCGAAAATCCAGGAAAGAGTGACGAACGCGAAAAGCCTCTCGGCGACGATGGCGGCTATTTGTGGCGCATGGAAACCTGGTGGCGGATGGAGGAACGCGACGGAGGCGTTTATGTGCAGAGCGAGGCAGCGTCTCTGACCCGCGACATTCCGACCGGCCTTGGCTGGCTGGTCGGTCCGTTCGTCACAAGCATTCCGAAAGAAACGCTCTTATTCACGCTCGAGGCCACGCGAAAAGCAGTTCTCAGCCGAGCAAAAAAATAACGCTGCCACTGGGATGACTCTCTAATCGCTTGAAAGATTTCTCGCTTTGGCATTTTTGAGAAGTTCCCAGATTGCGGCTGCGTTACGATTCCAGTCCCACTCCTGCATCGTTTCGCTTGCCGCTTCGCCAACAACGCGCCGCAGATCTGGCTGTGAATGAAGCCGCGCAATCAGATTACTAAGTGTTTGCGCATCGCGCGGCTCGCAGAGAACAAAACCATCGATGCCGTCGTGAATATAGTCAGCGACACCCGCGCAAACGGAGGTAATCGCCGGCAGGCCGCACGCCATGGCTTCGGCCACGGGAAGCCCGAAGGAATCTTCCCGGCTCGGGCTGACATAAACGTCCGCAGCGGCATATAAATCGAGCACTTCGGAGCTTGAAACCTCCCAACGACAACGGTCCTGTAAACCGATTTGCGCGGCGCGCGCGTGAAAGGTTTCGGCAGTGTCGTTGCCCACGACAAGCAATCTGATCGGTAGACCGGGAAGAGCCGCCATGGCCTCCAAAACGGTTGGGAGCCCCTTGTTGCGCCAATCGTTGCCAATCAGAAGCAGAACGAAGTCCTCGTCGCGAAAACCACGCCGCCGACGGGATTCTGTGCGCCGCGCGAGCCTAGCCGCCGCAGAAAAGAACTTCGTGTCCACGCCATTCGGGATCACACAGATATCTTCCCGACGAAAGTGTTCTTTCAGAAGCCTTGCCGTGCGTTTCGAAACGGCTGCAAGAGTGACTGTGGGATCCGTGTAAATCCGGTGTTCCAGCGCTGTTAAGAGCGCATAGTAAATCTTGCGGTGAATTTTTCTAAAAAAACCGGCATGCGCTCTGGAATCGTCATTTTCTTCCCGCGCGAGCTCCCTCAATCGATAAAACAGCGCATGCACGATCACCACATCCGGACGGAGGCAATTGATTCCCGGCGACAGAACCAGATCGTAGGAAGCGCCTCCGAAGATCGTGTGCCACTTTCGCAAGAACCCGTTCAAGAACAGCCAAGCCAGGAACTGCACTAGATGCGGACCCGGAATCTTCGGAACCCTATGCCAGAAGATGGATCCCGATTCCGCGGAACGCGCCACTTGCGCCGCTTTAGGTCCACTTAAGGATAGGTCTTCGACGCGCTGCGCATACAGATGAATCTCACAGCCGTATTCGCGAGCGAGTCGCCCCACCAATTCCGCCACGGCGCGCTCCGTGCCATGACGCCGGTCAACGAATGGCGAGACAGCCGCGAGCCGCAAGTCAGCGTATCCAGCGGCGCGCCGGTTCAGTTACAGGAGCGTCAGCCGCGTACTGCGCCGAAAGCGCAAGGGTGGGGAGCCGGAAGAGCAAACCGAGCAGCAACCAGAGGTACGCATTCATCAGGAAATCTTGGTATGCCTGCATGCCGCCAAACGTGGCAGGAAAAAACATATAGAATGCGTACCAGAAAATCGCGAATCCAAGCGGGAACCAGGGTGAGCCCTTAAGCTTCTTGAGCACCTTCCACGCGGAGAACAGGATCGCCACGCTCATAATGAGCCAAAGAATCAGACCCATTATCCCCATTTCGACGACAAGTGTGCCGTAGCCGCTTTCCACTCCGCCAACCGGCGGCTGCACATTGAAGATTCGAGTGACATACTGGCCGCCCAGCGATGCCGTTCCAATACCGTACCCGTAGGGCCAGCGCTCGTAGCTAAATGCTCCGAGAAAATTTTCCATGGGATAATACCAGCCGCGGTGTGCCAGCTCACTTTTTGGCGAGTTGGGCGTAAGCGTTTCCTGGTAAATGGCAAGCCGCGACATAATGGCATCGGGATACGCATAGAAGATCAAAACGATGCCTAGAGCTATGCCGATGGCGACTCGCTGAATGGAACGAAACACTCGCAGCACTCCCCCCTGCCGCCATGGCGCGCCCCAGACGAACGCCAGGCTGGTTGCCGTTGCGTTGATCATGCCCCACACGAACGAACCTCTGGACGCGGTCAGGAATGCGCCGGCTGCCGTCACCGGGATAGCGATGAAGGCGAGAATCCTGCCTTTCTTGTGGCGTAGCAGAAGATACCCGCTGAATCCCAGGACCAGCAGCCAACCCACCATAATAAAATCCGCGTAGCGGCCGGCGCTAACGAAGACCGAGGTTGGCCTATAAGCGACAGCACCTGATTCAGACACGCGATAAAGGCCGCTCAGCAGACGGAGGTCTTCCGCCTGCACTGCGGGGTTCAGGAACGTCGGGCCCAAAATGGATTGAGCGATACCCAAAGAGACAATAATCAGGATCAGAACCAGATTTATTGTAAAGAACCGGCGCAGCTCTGTCTCCGAATTCAAAAGCGCGTAACCTACCAACATTAGGGGAACGTAGTAGAAGTAGATCTTCATTCCCATTAGGCCGTACATGATGTGTGTGGAGGCTGGATTGAATATCTGAATGACGCCGAACCAGACGAAGATCAAGAGTGGCATGAGAAACGGAGGGCGGAAAACCTTCACTTCTTTTCGGCGAACGGCCACAAAAAACGAGATGTATACGATCAGGACAAGAAAATCCTTGGCAAAGTAGATCGCCAGGTTATTCCCTAGGAATTTCCGCGCAAAATCCTCGAACAGCAGCCAACTGAGAAAAAAATACACGCCGTTTCGCCAGTTGTGGAGAATCGCCACGACGATGGCGCCGCCCAGGATGCACATGGCGGCATAAGCCAGGCCTGTCATGTCGCCTTTAATTACATACTGGGCGGACTCGTAGGCGGCGAAAGCGCCGACCACAAGAGTGCCGAAGTGAAGCAACGGCCCTCTCTGAATAATCCCTGAGCGTATTGGGGAAGCAAGCCGCATCCGGTTTCTATCATACCCCGGCGAGGACCGAAGTCAGGCAGCGTCAGTTCGGCGCATGAAATTTTCCAACAGCCGCTGATTTTGGAACTTCGACGAGTTTCCTTGAATCCCTAGGAAATTGGCTTAACGCCTTCGATGCAGACCCCTGCCCCATTGAGAATCCTGCTTTGATCCTCGACTTTGTCGATGTCTGCTATTTGACTCTCGCGGCATCCTCTGCTTTGCACGTTGGCGAACCCCTCGGCCTGAAACAAAGCGATGAGCGAATCGGCGTCATACATCCACTTATGGGAATGAAAATCCTGCCATGCATTGTAGATTCGATAGAGCAGGTTGCCGCTAGGACTGTTCGGCGAGTGCATCAGAAGCCGGTGATTCACTCGATCCGCCGGTCTAAGAGAGCCAAATTCTCCCGAAAGCTCTCCAAATGGGCGCTCTCCGAGATATTCTTGGACGATCGCGTTAAGGTCAGGAACCACCACGCGCAAGACGCCGCCCGCGCCGAGCACGCGAAATGCCTCGTGCATCAACCGCTTGCCTTCTCCAAAGTACAGATGCTCGAAAACATGCGAAGCGTAAATGGCACTCGCAGAATTGTCGGGAAATGGCAGCGGCTTCCGGATGTCGTGGATGAAAATTTTCGAGCTCCACGGTATATCGGACTTGTCCTTCGCAATGAAGTGCATGGACGAGAGCAGGCGCCGGAGGAGCGGACGCTTCGCAAGTCGCGCATTCCAGGAGCCATCGACGTTGACCCACCCATCGGGCGTTTGGAGCCCGCACCCGAGGTTTAGACGAAGAGACTCTTTCGCGTTCGGCATGACCCTTTCACTTTCACGCGGTCAACAACGTTTGCGCGTTCGGCACTCGTGGCCAATTGAGAAATGATGAATTAGAACTCCAAGTATATCGCAGGCGCAGAGGGTAGATCTCTTTCCGGACTATGCGAACGGCACTCCTATGGTTAAGATGACCCCGAATGAAGGCAAAGCAAGCATACTTACCCACGCTCGATGGTTGGAGGGCTCTTGCAGTTATTGCTGTAATCCTCTATCACGATTCCCTCTATGTTGTAGGGCCCCTCTCCACGCGTTGGTTTCAAATTTACGGCCTAAATGGTGTTGACGTCTTTTTCGGCATCAGCGGCCTTCTCATTTGTTCCCGCTTGCTCGAAGAGGAACGGACGCGTGGCAGCATCGGACTCAAAGAGTTTTACATTAGGCGGACCTTCCGAATTCTTCCTCCGGCTTACCTCTATCTTCTAGTTCTCGTCGTGCTTCGGCTTTTCGCAATAGTTCCTCTAATGCCTAAGGAGCTGCTTGCCTCAGTTTTCTTCTACAGAAATTACAGCAGGTTTAGCGTGACACCTGGCCACATCGACTGGTACACATCGCACTTTTGGTCCTTAGCCGTGGAGGAGCACTTCTACCTAGTGCTGCCAAGCGTGCTCTATTTCGCTCCAAAACGCTGGCGCGTCCCTACTTTAACCGCGATCACATGCGCGGTTTGCGCATGGCGATTGTACAGGCAGCAGACCCGGCCCTGGGAATTTCTTATGCAGCACACCGACACGCGCTTGGACGCCCTGCTGATTCCAGCAATCTTCGCTATTCTTCTAGCCCGGCCCAAAGTCCGGGAGTGGCTCATAAGCAAGGCCCGTTACTGGCCGCTCCCCGCGGTGGTCTTGTTTTGTCTGTTGACGTGGACAAATTTAGATCGCCTAACCCCGCTGGCCCAATCCATATTGATACCGCTTGTTCTCTTGGGGACGGTACTCCGGCCTTCAGGATGGTTCGCTCGTATTCTCGAGCTCTCGCCCTTCCGATGGGTTGGGAGAATCTCCTACAGTCTTTATCTCTGGCAGAATCTATTCTTTGACGGGCACTTTCTTCCCTGGTTCAAGCCGCTTGGTTTTCTTCAGACTTTTCCAATGAGGTGGTTTGCATTATTCGCTTGTGCTACCGCAAGCTACTATCTCCTCGAAAGGCCGATGACGAAGCTGGGTCACAGGCTTGCGCCGACTTCTACGCCAGGAGACGCGGGAGATACTCGTGCGACTGCACAACCCGGTGTATTCCTTCCCTCTTGAATAATGCACTCCAATCTTCCAGTGTTTCACGTCACGGGAACCACCCTAGTGTGCCTCCGTTTGGATTCCGACGAGGTCTTTCCAATTCTGTTACAGCGACGCCTCAAGCTGCAGCTCGTCAATCATTTTTTCGAGCTGGTCGTTGGCTTTGTCGCGTTGCGCTTCCGTGTCGCGAATTGTTTTCCGCAGCGTTTCGAGTTGCGTTTCTTGTTCATCGAGTTGCTTGGTGTAGCGCTGAAGCAGCGCTCTTTCTTCCGCGCTTCCTCGCAGGGCTTTCATGTTTTCGCGCAGCCGGCCCTGGTCTTCCACGATGCGGTCGATGTCCTTCTGCCGGTTTTCCATTTCCTCTTCGAGTTTAGCCACCACCGCTTTCTGGTCCATGATTTTCGCCAGCGCCTGCGCCATTTCCGGAGTGATGGTCTTGTCTTTCACGAAGAGACCGATCTGATCCGCATTTAGATCGGAGATCGAATAGGTGACATCAAGCGTGCGCATCTCCTCCACCGGCAGAGATGCGGTCGCCTTCGCCGGAACTTCCAGCCGGAAGCGATAAATCCCCGGAGCCTTTTCTTCCGGTTCCTTCGCACCCTTGGCCAGCACCCAGCCCGTGCGCGCCGGGTGCTCGACCACCAGCGTGCGCGCGGCGGCATCCTGGTTACGCACGGTGTAAAGCGTGCGCTCTTCCAGGCGGCTGACTTGTGTAAGTATTCCTTTGGAGATCTTGGCCAAGGTCACATGCTGCGGCTGGTTGTTGATTTGCGCCTCTACCAGCAACCCCAGGTCCGTAGCGTACGAGAGCAGCCGTCGTTCGCCCGGTTTGATCGGGTCCGTCAGGCCTTCGCCAGCGAACACTTCGTTTTCCAGTACGCTGAAGCTGCCGCCGTCGAACGTCAGTGGGCTGGTATTCTTCAGCCAAAGCCCGCGCAGCGGCCGGCCCGAACCGTTCGTCCCGCTCCAAAGAGAAACTTTCTCTGCCTCGATTTCGGTCTGCGCAATGGGTACCAGCGCCGATTGGTTTTTCTTCAGCGTGACTTTGTCTTTTAATTTGTACTCGAACAAGTCCCCGAGTTCTTGCCCGCTTGCCGCGGCTTCTCCCATCGCGCGCGCTTCTTCGAGCGCCGCCGTCGACGGCGCCATTCCCATTGCCCCCGCTACTCCACCTATCACGCCACCCATGACTCCGCCGCCGCTTCCACCACCTACGCCCACATGCGGCCGGTTTGCCACGCCGCTCAACCTGTTGCCCGCCGCAGCTCCAGCTGACATTGTCATCAATGCGCTAGCTTCCCCGGTTACCGTGACGGTTTCCGTGGACGCGCCCACGTCCAACCTCGCGTTTGCCTGGTTTTCCCCGGGCGCGACATTCAGCTGCGTCATCAAGTTCGTTTTGAATCCGCGGCTCTCTGTCTGCACTCGATAACTTCCAGGTGAGAGCGATGCAAAGGAATAGTTCCCGTTGCTGTCCGTCGTAGTTTGCGCCACGATCGCGTTGTTCTCATCCATGAGCTTGACGGAGGCACCTGCAATAACGCTTCCCGATGGATCGGTGACGCCTCCGCTCAGCCGGCCATTCCCTCCCGAAAGTGTTGCGGCGTGCGTTTGCGGCGAAAGCTGCACGCTCTCCGGCAGAGGCACCACGGGTCGCCTGCCATAAAACGGTTCCGAAAGTTGCTGGATGAAAGAATGCGGCGCGCCAGCCACCAAAGACAATTCCACTTCGTTCCAATCCTCGCCGACAGTGTTGTCCACGATCGCCCAGCCTTGCAGTAATGGTTTTTTATCCGCTTTCGTCGGCAGAACGATGCGATACGTCGTCTTCCAGATCGGCACTTCGCTGACGTAGCTGACATACAGATTTCGTTCGCCATTCCCCATCGTTGAAATCGTCATTCGCCGCACGTCTTGATCGCGCGATGACGCAATCAAGTTCAAATAGCGGCCCACTTCCATTTGCAAATCTTTTTCCACGATTCGCACACTCGTCGTCGGATTCAAGTCCACGCTGTGCACTTCGCCGCTGTCCGTGATCAAGGAAATCTCATCCGTCTCGACGGTCCAATTCGTCGCCGAACGCGTTTTTCGCTCCACGCTGAGCAACTTTCCTGTCAGGGCGGGGCCGGTTGCTCCCCGCACCTCCAGCCGCGCTCCGCGCAGCGCACCAAGAAACTCCGAGACGCTTGGCCGCTCTCCCAGCGCCAGCCGCAGTGTTGCTAGCCTGCGCGCCAGCGGCGCTTCGGAGTTGTAATCCACGCCGGTGATCCGCCCGCCCGCGAGATCGAGCACGGTCAGCGACTTCAAAACGTCGTTCAATTGCGCGCTCGTAAAATCGATGTGCACATCCTGGCTTCCGCGTACGTGCCCCAGATGCTCAAAGTAGCCCACACCGTTTTTGTAGAGCACCACGCGCCGCACCGGCAGCTTCGCCGTCGATTCGTTCGACTCGTTTGTTGCGGGCTCGCGAGCGACGTTCGTCGAAGCAGCGCTTTGCGATGCGGCAGTATTTTTTTCCTGCGCCGGATTAGAAGAGCAAATCAGAAAGGAAAGGCACACTGCTGGGAAGAATCGCTTCATGGACCACCCCTCGCCCCGAGCGAATTACATATTTAATAACCGAGATGCAAGCAATAGAAAGCGAGTTGCATCGTTTCATGGCAAACAAATCTCCGAGGCAGAAATTCCCTCTCTTTGCCGCCGCGTGCATGCGCGTCGCCTTCTATGAAATACTTGGACTCCAACTCACACGCAGGAGTTCCCATGCCACGCTACCTTTCGCAACACACGCTCGCTTGCCTGACGCGCCAGGGCGCGGAGACGCTCGCGCAGCGCATGCAAGGCGGCGGCCCCGCATGTGCCGATCGCGTGCTGGTCAACATGCTCGAAGGAAAGATGTTTGCCGAGTTCCGTTCGGACTCCCGCGAGACGCTCGAAACATGGCTGAAGGCGGAAGGAATGCACTACGACTGGATCATACGAATTGAGTGGGAAACGCGCAACGGCAAGCTGGAGATTGCCGACTAGCGTTCCGTAAGCTATTATAAATAATAAGGTTAGCTGGCGTCAGCGGAAGCACGAAGCAGCCCTGAGAATGTCGATGAAAAAGAGGGTGATTTACAGCCCCATCTGCGCTACTCTTTCCTCCTTACGTCTAACTTGAAGGGGAACACTATGTCTGACTATGCGCATCCAGAAGTACTCGTAACCACCGAATGGGTAGCTGCTCACTCGAAAGACCCGGGCCTTCGCGTTGTTGAAGTCGACGTCGACACCACCGCCTACGATCAAGGCCACGTGGACGGCGCCATCTCCTGGAACTGGCAAACCGAACTGCAAGACGCCCTCCGCCGCGATCTTGCGCAGCCCATTGCCTTCGAGGAATTGCTTGGCAAAGCCGGCATCTCTCCGGATACGACCATCGTGCTCTACGGCGACAACAACAATTGGTTCGCGGCCTGGGCGTTCTGGCAGCTGAAATACTACGGCCACGAAAAAGTTCTGATCATGAACGGCGGCCGCAAGAAGTGGCTTGAAGAAAAGCGCCCGCTTGCCACGGACAAGCCCTCGGCCGCGCCAACATCCTACAAAGTGAAAGCAGCGAACGGCGCGATTCGTGCGAAGCGCGACGACGTTTTCGCGGCTATCGAGAAGAAGTCCGGCGCGCAGCTCGTCGATGTGCGCTCCGTCGATGAATTTACGGGAAAAATCATCGCGCCTCCTGGCATGACGGAGACGGCGCAGCGCGCGGGCCACATTCCCGGCGCGGCAAATATTCCCTGGGCGCAGGCTGTCAACGAAGACGGCACGTTCAAGAGCGGCGACGCACTGAAGCAGCTCTACGGCGCGAAAGGCATCAGCGGCGACCGCGAAGTCATCGCCTATTGCCGCATCGGAGAGCGCAGCTCGCACACTTGGTTCGTCCTGAAATATCTCCTGGGCATCAAGGACGTGCGCAACTACGATGGCTCCTGGACCGAGTGGGGAAACTTGATTGGCGCGCCAATCGAGAAGGAAATCTCGGCCGCGGCCGCGAAATAACTCCCGGGCTCCTCGCATAAGTAGGGCAGTCGCGAGAGCACATCCACAAAAAACGAAGCGGGGCGCGATCCTTCGTGCCCCGCTTCGTTTTTTGATTTAGGAAAAACCCGTCCGTTTGCGCCAGGACCTATTTCGGCGCGGACGCCGGTTTCAAGAACATGGAATCGTCAACCGGAGCATTGTTCTTGATCTGCGTCAGCCGGAGCGTAAACACATTTCCCTTTTCGACGTGTCGCATGCGAAACGCGAAGTAAGCCCCGTCGACTTCCCGGTAGTCATCCAGGTAGTTTTCCACTTTATAGTCGCCGTCCTCGCGGTGAAGCGTGTCGTCTGTGCGAACAGGGAAGCCGCTTTCCGTGTCGAAATAAATCTTCGACGTGAGCTTCTTCTCTGGAGAGAACTCCAACACGTAGGCCGTGTGTACTCCCACTTTTTCCGTCCCCAGAACGTGCCCGGTAACGGCCATTAAGAGAGCATCGGCACGGTCATTGAAATTTGATTGGCGGACGCGGCTCTCCAGCGCCGGGCCGGTGATTTCATGCATGCCGCCGGCGGGATCTTCGATCCACGCAATCTTGCCATTGCACACCTCGCGGATCACCACCCCGTTCGAGAGCGTTATTTTGAACAAAGTCTTGTTCGGCGCTTTGCTGAAAATCTCGATGGCCGCAAAGCCGGAAGCGTCTTCGGTCTGATAAATGCCCTTCAGATAGCGCGACGTGAAACCGGCCCAGACAGCGTGGCCTCCGCTGACCGCTTCAAACTTTTGCAGCAAATCCTTTGTACTGGGGAGAGGTGCCATTCCCGCATCCACTTTCGTGACGGAGCTGACCGGGGTTACGGGCGCAACATTGGGCGAAGGATTCTGCGCCGCCGAATAAACGGAAAACAACATTCCAACGGCGGCCGAGGCAACGAGGGGCACGAGCCTGCGGTCCATAATTTCCTCCAACACACGGTATCGTGTGACTAAATCCATCTTCAAGTATGAGTGGCTTCCCCGGAAAGATAGATTCATCGAGGTGCAGGATGGTGGAATAGAGACTGTCCGAAAGGGCAGGTTGGCAATAGCTCGTAATTCTCGCACTAGGTACATCGGCCGATCTGCGCGAATGCTGCTAGGCGTTCACCCTTCCGCGGCCGACTTTTTGGAGCGCACGGCGGGCGATTGGGGATAGAATACGCGCCTGCTTCGGAGGTAGGGAGTCATGGAACAAATCCAACGTTGCGGGCCGCGCTATCCTTTCATCGCCGACGCGGAGGTTATGGAAGAGAATTCCGGCGCGCGCATGAGTTCGCAAATCAGCGATTTAAGCCTCAACAGGTGTTACGTGGATACGATCAACCCTCTGCCGGACGGAACGCTCGTCCACTTGCGCATTTTTACGGAAACGCATGCCTTCGAAGCCCCCGCGACGGTTGTCCATTCTCACGCGTTCATGGGCATGGGGATGAAGTTCCGCGAAGTTCAACCGGCGTCCGCGGAAGTTTTGAGGCTTTGGCTGCCGGAGGCGCCGGCGCAGGCTAGCGAAGCTCACGCCTGAAGCAAGTACGTTTTTTCATTCGTCGCACGAATATCCGTCGGGGGAAATCATGAAAAGTGAATTTGAATTCGAGAGCATGTTGGAAGGCGAAGCGCTTGCGGATCGGCGAACTTTCCTGCAAGGTGCAGCCGCCAGCGCCGCGGCGCTCGCCTGGCCAAGCTGGGCGCGCGCGTCTGCCGCCCTGGCCCTGCCTGCGGACGAAATGGACGGCATTCGCGCCGAAATCGAGAAGCGTCACGACGAATCCGTGCAGCGTTTGCAGCACTGGATACAGCAGCCCTCCATCGCCGCGGAAAATCGCGGTATGAACGAAGGCTGCGAACTGACGATGCGCATGCTTCGCGACGCAGGCTTCGACCAAGTCACTAAAGTTCCCACCGACGGCCAGCCTGGAATTTTTGCCACTTTGGACGCCGGCGCGCCGCGCACCGTCGGCCTCTATTTCATGTACGACGTCAAGCAGGTCGATCCATCGGAGTGGACATCACCCCCATTCGATGCGGCGTTGGTAGATAGACCCGGCCTCGGAAAAGTGCTCGTAGGCCGCGGAGCCGTCAACCAGAAAGGCCCGGAAGCGACGTTCCTGGCCGCGCTGCACGCCATGCGCGGCGTGGGAAAGAAAATGCCAGTGAATTTTGTGTTCGTCGCGGAAGGCGAAGAAGAAATCGGCTCGCCGCATTTTCCGCAAGTCGTGCGCAAACCAGAAATCGCCGCTGCTCTGAAAAAATGCACGTCGGTCTTCATGCCGTTCGCGGCGCAAGGCCTGAACGGCGAAGTGACTATGACGCTCGGAGCAAAAGGCGTCGTCGAGCTTGAGCTTGTTTCGAGCGGAGCGCGCTGGGGCCGCGGTCCGAAGAAGGATCTGCATTCGAGCAACAAAGCGCGCGTGGATAGCCCCGCGTGGCATCTCGTCGAAGCGCTCGCCACCCTCGTCTCGCCCGACGGAAACGATCCCGTGATTGAGGGCTTCGCCGCCAAGGCGCGGCCGCTCTCCGACACCGACAAGAAAATGATCGCGGAAGCCGCGCGCCGCCTGAGCGAAGCCGACGCAAAGAAACAGATGGGCGTGGACCGCTGGATCCACGACGTAAGCTGGCAAGAATCGCTGGAGTTGCTCTGCTCGCGCCCAACGGTAAATATCGAAGGCCTGGTTGGCGGCTACACCGGCCCCGGCGGAAAAACCATCTTGCCCGGCAGAGCGGTCGCAAAAATCGATATGCGCCTGGTTCCGGACATGACGTCAGCCGAAGCGCTCGCCGCTCTCAAAGCGCACCTCGCAAAAAAAGGCTTCGCCGATATCGAAGTAAACATGAGCGGCGGCTACGATCCCACGAGCACACCCGTCGATTCCTCGATCATTCGCGCGTCCGTCGCCGTTTACAAGAAAAACGGGATCGACCCCGTATTGCTGCCGCGTCTCGCCGGTTCCTGGCCGGGCTTTGTGTTTACCGGCGAGCCTCTGCATCTTCCCGCCGGCCATTTCGGCATGGGACACGGCAACGGAGCCCACGCCCCAGATGAGTATTATCTAATCGAATCGAGCAACCCGAAGGTGGCCGGGATGGATGAAGCCGTCCGCGCCCACGTGGAATTTCTCTACGAAGTCGCTCGCACAGCCTGAGCGATAAATTTCGTGTAATTTATTCCCTTCCGGGGAACCAATCCTTTTTCCCACCGTCTTAACAGGTATATCTCCGTTTGGAGGCTGGGCATGAGGACCTTGGTGCAGGATGTACGTTTCGCATTTCGACAGTTCCTCAAAGCCCCCGGTTTTGCCGCCAGCGCGGTGCTTTCCCTGATGCTGGGAATTGGGGCTACCACGGCTATCTTCAGCGTAGTCCATGGCGTGCTCCTTGATCCCTACCCCTACAAGGACGCAAATCGCATGGTGCACGTCGAGCTCCGCGACAAAAATGGCCGCGGCCCTCTGCTCATCGTCAACGGCACGCAAGCTCAGGAAGTTCTCAAAGCTTCCTCGGTCGATGATGCCTTTCTGCAAGACGACAAACAGGAAAATCTTACTGGCGACAAATTTCCCGTCTCCGTGAATGTTGGCCTCTATTCGCCGAACATGTTTGACTACATGGGCGTCCCGCCCTTGCTTGGCCGCGAATTTACTCCTGCGGATGCTCCCGGCGGCAACCCTGAGCCGGTTGCCGTCCTCAGCTATCTTTTTTGGCAGCATCAATACGGCGCAAGCCATGATGTTGTTGGAAAGTCGATCGAGCTCGACCACAAGCCCTACACGGTCATCGGCGTCGTTCCGCCACGTTTCACCTGGGGCGATGACGACGTCTACCTGCCCGCCCTGCCCAACGCCGATCCGCACTATTACTGGAACTCTTTCATAAAGTTGAAGCCCGGAACGAAATATCCTGCCGCACAAGCCGAGATGCAAGCGTTGGTGGGCCGTTTCGCGAAAGACGATCCGAAGAATTATCCGCAGAATATGCGCGCCAAGATTGTCTCTCTCAATGAAGAAGTTCTTGGCCGCTTCGCAGGAACGCTCGTCTTCTTGTTCGGAGCGGTCGTCCTGCTCCTTCTCATCGGGTGCGCAAACGTCTCGATCCTATTGCTCGCTCGCGGCACGGCGCGCCAGCACGAACTCGCGGTGCGCACCTCTATGGGCGCGGGACGCGGCCGGCTGATCCGCCAACTGCTCACCGAATCCGTTCTTCTTTCCGTTACAGGTGCGGCGCTAGGTGTTCTGGCCGCCTACTGGGGCGTAAAAGCACTTTCCACGATGCTCCCCTACTATTCGTTTCCGCACGAGGCCGCGATCCATGTGAACGGCATAGTTCTGATCTTCAGCGCCGGAATCGCGTTGCTGACCGGAATTCTGTTCGGCATATCACCCGCGTATCAGCTATCACGTCCCCAGCTCGGCGCGCTCATCCAGGCCAGCAGCCTAAGGCTTACCGGCAGCGCACACAGCCGCAACACGCACCGCCTCTTGATCGCCGGGCAGGTGGCATTGACGCTCTTGCTTCTCGCGGGCGCCGGCGGAGCGATGAAAACCTTCATTGCTAAGATGCACACCCCGCTCGGTTTCGACCCCGACCACGTTTTTGCCATGAACGTCGCTTTTCCCAAAGGCGCCACAACGACCTGGCAAGAGCGCATCAACGAAAACGAAATGATTCGGCTTGTAGTGGCACAAACACCGGGAGTGGCTGAAGCTGGCGTTTCCACCACATGGTTTCCTGGCTTTCGAGGCTTCAACGCCAAGATTGAAGTGCAAAGTAAACCGACTCTGACGGACGCGCAAGCCGTGCTGACGCTCATCAGCCCGCAATTGCTCTCGACGCTGCGCATCCCCTTGTTGCGCGGAAGAATCTTCGACGACGGCGAGTCCAAGCGCGCCGCGCATCTGGCCATGGTGAATCAAGCTTTTGCAAAGCAATATCTCGGCGATCTCGATCCCATCGGCCAAAGCGTTCGCAGCCCGATGCTCAAGATCGATCAGGGCAATCTTCTCTCGGCGCAATCTCCTGATGATTGGCTGGAAGTCATCGGCGTCGTCGGGGACGCAAAAAACGACACGCTGGATCACCCCGTCAAGCCGGCGATTTTTCTGCCCTATAGTTTTATTTTGCCGACGGATGAAGCGTTCCTTGTCCGCGCCAGCGGCGATACGGAGACGGCGATTCGTTCCGTCAAGGAGCGGTTGCGCGAAGTGAACTCCGAGCTCGTTGTCGGGCGCGATCACACGCTCACTTGGTGGCTCGACACGGACGGCTGGGGGCGCGAGCGCTTTATCGCCACGCTCTTCGGCCTCTTTGCCGCTCTTGCGCTCGTGCTCGCCGCAACGGGGCTCTACAGCGTCGTCTCCTTTGCCGTTACCCAGCGCACGCAGGAGTTGGGCATTCGCATGGCCTTGGGCGCTCGGCCCGCTTCCGTTGTGCGGCTCGTCCTCGGATCTACCGCCGCCATGCTCGGCGCAGGCATTGCCGTCGGATTAGCTTTGAGCGTTATTCTAAATCGCGTCGTGGCTTCTTGGGCCGGAGGGAGTTCGCGCGATCCAGTCACACTAGTCGTCGCTGCCTCGATTCTTTTTCTCGTTGCAGGGATTGCCTGCGTCTTGCCGGCTTGGCGCGCGGCGTCCATCGATCCCATGCGCGCTTTGCGCGTCGAGTAGAGAACCGCAATCCCGAATAGGCACGATCCGCGGTCAGTGGGACGCAGCCGTCCGCTTCGCAGCCCCCAACTCTTGGAGCATTTTTTCGCCTTCTTCTAGAACCACGTCACGCTTCTCTCGCAGCGAGGCAATCGTCGGCACGGCCAGTTTATCCGGATTCACGCCCTCGCCTTCGAGCTTGCGATTCTTCGGTGAAAACCAGAGGACCTCGCTGATTTCCAGCACGCCGCCGCCCTTCATCACCCTGTCATGCGTGATCCCCAGCACGCAGCCGCACGATGGGCTGCCCACCAGCTTCGCGCGGCCCGAGTCCTGCATGCCGGCCGCAAACACTTCCGTCGCGCTGGCCGAATATTCGCTCACCAGAATGACCACCGGGCCGGAAAAAATCTGTGCTCCATTCTTGCCTACGAAAACCTGCGTCTCTTCGGCTCGGTGGCCATCGCGTTCGGAAGCGCTAACTTGTCTTCTGCTCATCCGGCGCTCAAACAGAGTCTTGCTGTCGAAGAAAGGCGCGGCCATGGCTTCCAACGTCGCCCCAACGCCGCCGCGGTTCCTGCGAAGATCCAGAATCAGTCCCGGTGTAGTGTGCAAATCCACAACGGCTTTCTTGAAGTCTCCGACCAGCGAAGGAAGAAACTCATCGAACCGGATGTATCCGAAACCTGAGGACAACTTTGCGGACGTGACGCGAGGCTCCGTGGAGAGTGTTTGCCGTGCAAATTTCACTTCCAAAGAGGAGCCGTTAGCCCGTTCGAGGCTCGCGGCAAATGGCGCTTCAATCGACCCGGCAAAAACATTGCTGAGGATCCGCAGTTTCGTGACGCGTTCGGTGGAGGACCGTAGAACGTTCGGTGCGGCTTCCGAGAGACGCTCTTCCATCGGCTGCCCATCAAGAGCGGCAACGATCATTCCCGGTTCGATGCCAGCGTGCTCGGCATTGCTTTTGGGGTAGACGTCCAACACGACGATCTTGCCTTCTACATACCCCGCGCGGAAACCCACGCTTACACCTTGATGCTTCTTGTGATTTTCCCATTGCTCCGGTGAACTAAAACGGGTGTGCGCGTCGTGCAGCTCCCCAGTCATGCGGTCCACGATGGAATAAAAATCCTTGTCGTCTTTCGCCGCCTGCACCAGCGGCAAATAATGCTGGTGGACTTCCTGCCACTTCACACCACCGAATTCCGGATCGTAGTAATGCTCATCGACCTCTTTCCAGGCTTTTTCAAACACCTTTTCGCGCCCTTTCGGCGAAAGCTTGCGCGAAGTTCCGCGCGTTGCTATCGAGCAGGCAAACCCGAGCATCAGAAAGGCAAGAATCGTTCGGCGCGCGAAGCTGGGCGAGACGTGAGCCATAAATTCCGACGTTCGATGTTTGTACGAAACACCCTCACAAGGAAAATGTTGCGTGATGGGCGCGCTAAAAGTCCTCAGCGCCCGCAAATAATAACAGCATGCACGCTTGGACGGCGAGAACGCAGGAAAGAGTTGGCTTGTCGGTTCCCTACGAGGCGCCTTGAATGGCTTCCGAAGGGGCTCGCTCGACGTTATTTTGGCTGGCTGGGCGACTCGCGATTCAGCTGCTCCAGGTTTTCGCGCGCCAGCTCGTTCTTGGGATCGATTTGCAAAGCGCGCTCGAAATGCAACCGTGCCTCTTTCAAGTTGCCTATCTCCGCCAGCGCGCTGCCCAGATTTGCCTCGGCACCTGCATCCTGAGGATTCAGCCGCACCGCGGCGCGGAAATGCAAAAGCGCTCCCTGAAAATCACCCTGGGAAGCCAGCGCATTTCCAAGATTGTAGTGCGCGTCGAAATAATCAGGCCGCTCGGCGAGCGCGGCGTTCAGATGAGTGATGGCTCCATCCACATGGCCGCTCGCCAAAAGCACTCCGCCCAGCGCGTTGTTGGCCGTCGAGTCCTCCGGCCGAAGGCGGACCGCTTCCGTGAACTGCAGGAGCGCGGCCGGCAGATCGCCTTTCATTTGGAACAGAGCCGCTAGGTTGTAATGCGCTTCGAAATCGTCGGGATCATTTTGAATGTGGTGCAAAGCCAGCGCTTCCTGAATCGCCACTCGCGGATCCGTGGTCGCATCGGCGGATTCGCGTGGCAGCACTTGTAGCCACAAATGCGCCATCTCATCGACAGCCCGGTTCCCCGCCAGCACGCGCTTCGGCGGCTGGTTCGGATTGCGAATGTTCTCCGCCGAGTTGTCGTAGGCATACCGCATGGAGATCGTCGTCCCCGCCGGCAAATCCACCGGCTCGGTGTAACGATAGACGGCCTGCCAGTTCAAATCCCAGTTCGCGATGTGAATCAGCGTTATCTTTTTTCCGTCGGGCAGCGTCGCGAGTGCCAGCAAGTCTTTTCCGAGATAGTGGGCGTGCGGATAAATGGCCAAAACACTGGAGTCCACCGGCAAAGTGAAATCGTCGGACACCAAAAAATTCTTCGCACCGGGCGGAATGTCAAGCATTCGATCATTGTCGAGTTGCAGCAGGATGGGATGCATCGTCGCCGGCTTGTCCGTGAAATACAGCCCCAGCGTTGGCTGAATCAGCTCCGGTTTGCCCGATGGCTGAAGATGCGTGTTCAAAACCAGGTCCGTATTTTTGTCCAGCCGCAATGCCATTCCGTCGGGCTCGACGTACGGCGGCGAACCCGGTTTCCAAAAAAGAAAATGGCTGTCGGGATCGAAAGCTTCCGATTCGATGATGAGCTCCATCCCGCCAAATCCCACCCCCGGCTCTTTTTCAAGCCTGCGCCCGTTTTCCTCACGGTCCACCAACACATTCGCGTGATGTACGAGCCGTTTATCTCCGGGCCGGATTTCAATCGCTTTCAACCATCGGGAGCGATGCACCGGCGTACGAAACACAAAATTCCAATAAGAATCGCTGCCGCTCACGGGAAGCAGATACGGTTTCTCCGCCCGGACAATCACATCAGGTTTGCCGAGCTGCCAGCCCGCCGTAAATGCGGGACGCGGAGGAAGGTCAGCGGGATTTCCTTCGATCTCGCCCTGGTCCACCCACGCTTGAATCATCGCGATTTCCGCGTCGGACAAGCGAAGCTCATCCGCAAACTTCACCTCGCCCGCCTCGGGCAGCCATGGCGGCATGATCCGCTTACTCGTAACGAACGCAATCTGCCTCCCGTGCGTCTTCACGTCCGCATAAGTAAGTAGCGGAAACGGGCCAGCCTCGCCTGGATGATGGCACTGCGCGCAGTTGCGAAATACAATCGGGGCAATATCTCTGTTAAAGGTGATCTGCTGGGGCATGGCCTTGGGCGCGGGCTGCCGCGTCCCTGCAGAGTGGCGCGCTGCAAGCCCCGCGGATGCGACTGCGAGAACAAGAAAAAATCCAGAAAGAGTTTTTGACGCGCGAGTCATTCCAGGTCCGATATGTAGCATCCCACGCCATGAGTCGCGTCCACAGCCAAGCTTTTGCCACTGAGCGCCGCGGCAATCGCGTCCTCCAACTCGTGCGTCGTGGCAGCACTACGCGCTCGCCCGATATCCTCGTAAAGATTATCAATTCTGCCGTGGTAAACGAGCCGCTTCCCCGCATCAAATACCGCGACTTCCGGCGTCATTTGCACCTGGCTCTCTTTTACAAGCACATGTTGCGGATCGCGCAACGCGGGAATTTTGTAGCCGTACTCCTGTTCATGCTTGCGGATCGCTTCCGGCGATTCCGATTTGCTCGGGTAAACCAGCCAAAACGCGGCTTTCCCCGCATGTTCCGTACTTAGCTTTTCAATTAAAGGCGCGTAGCGGTTGGAAACCGGGCAATCCGTTCGTACAAACACAAGCACGACAACTTTCCCGCCAGCCGATTTCAAAGGGTCCACGGGCTTTCCCGCGAGGTCGAAGCCAGTGTTCTGTGCACCAGGAAAAGTAGAAGCGAGAGGAGCGAGCCACGCCGCAATAATCGTGACAACGAGCAGGTGAACGACTCGAAATCTGTGCCAACGGCGGCCCATACGTGCCCGCACCAGTCGGGCCTGTGAATTTTACAGCGCCGCGCTGCGCATGTCGAAGAGATTAGCGAAGCTGGCCAGGCTCAATTCCTTTTTTGCGTGCTTCATCCGTGACTGCGTCTATCTTGTCTTGGATCTGTTTCTTCTTCTCTTCGAGCTGTTTGATCTGATCGGGGATGGGCGTCATGGAATATCCATGATTGGGATTGATGCCGCCTGAAGAAGAAGTATTATCAGCCTTGAAGTTTCTCAGGTCGTCGAGCTTCTTGTCGGCGGCGTCGAGCTGCGCTTGGAGTTGGCGAATCTGGTCGCGATAGTTTTCGACCTCTTTTCCCTGCGCGGAGTTATCTGCACTTGTGCCAGTGGACTGCGACGAGCCTTTCGCACCATCTGAAGACGACGAGTCGCCGACCACGGAAATGCTGCCGCCAACCTTTGAAATGTCGTCTTCCGTCCAGACCTTTTTCGGCTTCTTTGTTTCTTTCGCGGAATCCTTGTTAGCGGGCTGGTCTTTGCCGGTCGCGGTCTTTGCGGCTGGAGGCGCTGTTGCGGACGGAGCGGGAGCCGGCGGAGGAGTCTGCGAAGGTTGGCTAGAACTGGAAGACGACTGCGCGGCGCACATGAAAGCTGCGGAAGCAAATGCGAAGCAGCCTGTTAAGAAGTAACGGAGCATAAAGCCTCCTGTGTTTGCAGTATATGAATAATCGGGCGCGGGGCGGTGCTACCGTGCGAGCGGCATGTCCTCCTGGATACTGGCTGGCCTGCAAAGGATGAAGCCGTATCGCTTCCAACCAAAACACAAACGCCTCGTAAAAGTGAGCGCCTATCGAAGATCGCCGGGCTCTACGCCTTTTTTCCGGGCTTCATCAAGCAGCGCACCGATCTTGTCCTGCAGCTGCTTCTTCTTGTCTTGCAGGCTGGTGATTTGCTGGTCCACCGGCACGCGGTTGTAGCCTTTATTGATCTGGTAGCCGCTCGAGGTGGCTGGCGCCTTCCCCTCGCTGAAGTCCTTAAGATCCGATAATTGCTTATCCGTGTCATCCAGCTGCGACTGCAACTTCGCGAGTTCCTTGCGGGTGTTCGCAATGTATTGCGGGTCCGCCTTCGCGTTAGAGCTTGCTTTTCCTGTGTTTTTTGAATTTCCTACCACGGAAACAGGACCGCTCAAGCCGTTGACATCCTCATTGGTCCAAACTTTCTTGGGCTTTTTGGCGTCGGCGGTAGTTGCAGCGGCATCCTGCGGTTGAGCGGGCGCAGTTGCCGGGGCCGGGCTTGAGCTTTGAGAGGTCGAAGGCGCAGGATTCTGCGCGAAACACACGGAACAGCTCAGTACCCCGCAGAAAGCGAGTGCACTCCCATAAATGAATGACCGGGTCATAAAGCCTCCGATTTCTTCGAGGGCCGAGGCTGGTTCTAGTACCTTAAACCCAGTATACAAGACAAAGTTTCAGGGATCTGCGATGGCGCCAGCGGGCTTGCCCAATTCGGCACGAATAACCGCCAGAGCTTCCTTGGGGGGGCCAATGCGGTGGTATTGGCTGTAGAAAGTTCGTTCATGGATCGAGATGGTGGTAAACAATTTTCGGCCGTCAAAATCGTATTCAGAAAACGAAGGCATCCATAGACCGGGGAGCATTTCATACCGTTCCTGCATGAAATGACTGCCCTTGTTAACCCTGGCCAGGAACAATCCCACTGTAATGTCCTCGGTCACTTCGCCTTCCACGCGCGCCAGCTGGCCCGCCTCGGGATCGATCCACACAAAACCGCGCACTTTTGCAAATATAGCTGTGGATCGAGAAGTGGCCTTGTACGCCGGATTCGGTTCCATGCTGTACTTGTAAAGCACGCGGCCCCTCCGCGTCTCTGTCGAAACAAACTTGTAGAGAAAAGCTGTGCGCGTAGCGTCGATCAACTCGTTGCGTTCCTTCTGTTTCTTGGCAATTTTATCGTAGGCGTCATGTTGGGCGTGGCCATCGTCCGCGGCCCATGAGAGGGCATGCTCCAACTTCAGCAATTCCGTGTGATAAGCGTCCGGATCAGTCGGTTTGCCATCAGGACCTATCGGTATGTGATCGACGCCAGTCCCTGCCGGAACGACGCGTGAAATCTTGACGTCGCCCGAAGGCGCGTCCACGCTCGTCTTGCGCATTTCTACGCGTTCCAGCCGCTCGTAAAGGTTCATGGCCTCGTCGCTCTTCTTCTGATTAGCCAAAACCAGGTCTAGCAGAGCAGTCTTATCGGCGTCCGTCTGAGGAGGCGGGGGCGCAGCTGCATCCTGCGCCAAGGAGTTGGCTGCAAAGGCCGGAAGAAGTCCGGCCACGAGAATGAATGCTCGCGTGTGCATCGAGTCGAGCGGCAAAAGAGCCGCGGTCCCATCTTAAATCTGATTCTTACGCCGGGACAATTGTTGCTTTCCAATTCAGCAAGGGTGCCCCCGCCACCTTGTAAACTCCAGAAAACAAAGACAAATTCGCTGCCATCGGCCATCGCAAACGTTGCTTACGCCGTACTTCACTTCCACCGGACTTAGCAAGGAACGCGTAAACCCAGTAGAATCATAGAAGACGTAAAGTGGCCGAGATTTAATGAAAGCAAAGAGGCCGTTCCAACGTCTATATATCGGGAACGAATCGACCCTTCATCCCGTATTACCTTAAGCATGCGGAGGTCTGTTTGGGAGTAGCACCTATCGAACGGTTGGGCGTCATTGGGCGGGTGATCCCGCAGACGGCCGAAGCTCGTTTCAGCCTAAGCAGGTTCCGCAGCGCGGCCGTGACCACGATCGAGACCTTTAAGCTCTCTCTCGATGCCCTCCGCGCCCATAAGTTGCGTAGTTTCTTAACGTTACTGGGGGTTATCCTGGCAGTGACCACGCTTGTCGCGGTCATGAGCGTCGTCAACGGCCTGACTTTCTACGTTGCGGACAAGGCTGCCAACCTCGGTGCCGACGTCTATGTCCTAACTCGTTTCGGCATCATCACCAGCAACGACGAATGGATCAAGGCGCAAAAGCGCCCGCTTCTCACCATGGATGAGTTCGCCAAGCTAAAAGAGGGCATGCACACCACCCGACAGATCGCCGCCGTTCTGGGCACCTCCTCCGACGTTCGCTCCGGCAACGAACTCCTCGAAGATGTGAACGTCCAGGGAGTTACTCCAAACTATTCCGACGTTCGCAACATAGTCGTAGGCTCGGGCAGATTCCTCACCGAAGCGGATGAAACGCATCACTCGCCGGTGGCCTTCATCGGCGCGGACGTGGTAAGAAAATTTTTCTATAACGTCGACCCCATCGGCAAAACCATTCGCGCGGGCTCTCACAGTTACACGGTTGTCGGCGTAGCTGCCGTTATCGGAAGCGCTTTCGGTCAGTCCCAAGACCGCTTCATGTATATCCCTCTCGGCACATATTCCAAGGAATGGGGCAACCAGCGGGATTCACTCACGCTCTTCATACAAGCAGGTAATGCCGAAATGATGTCCTCGTCCGAAGATGAAGCGCGCATGCTCCTGCGTGCCTGGCGACACCAAACCTGGGATTCTGCGGACAGCTTTGGAATCATCGGCTCTGATTCCATCATGGGCCTCTTTAAACAACTGACGGGAAACATCTTCATGGTTGCCGTTGGTTTGACGGCCATTTTCCTGGTGGTGGGCGGTATCGTGATCATGAACATCATGCTCGCCAGCGTCACAGAGCGCACGCGAGAGATCGGCCTGCGGCGCTCCCTGGGTGCTAGAAAGAAGCACATTGTCCTTCAATTTGTAACAGAGTCCTCGGTGTTAGCCGCCACCGGCGGCATGATTGGAATTGTTTTGGCTTACATTCTCGTCGCGGCAGCGCGCGCCGCCACATCGATTCCCATGCGGACACCCATGAGCGCCGTCATTCTTTCGCTCAGCGTTTCGACCGCAGTGGGCCTTTTCTTTGGAATTTATCCCGCTATGCGCGCGGCAAAACTTGATCCCATCGAAGCTCTGCGGGCGGACGGATAAGAAAAATGGCACAGCAACACGGCGAAAATCTGAAGCAAGCCATGGACACGCTCCGCACGCACAAGTTGCGCAGTATACTGACTGTTTTTGGAGTGGTTCTCGGCGTAAGCGTGATCATGCTGGTCGCCGCTCTGATCACCGGCTTCGACGCGCAAGTCCAGGACAACATCAAGCAGTACGGTGCGGACACCGCTTTTGTCTCGCGCTTCGAGCAAGGCCCGCACAACGGCGGCCGCCGCCCCAAGGAAGAGCGCGAGCGCAAGCCGCTCACTCTCGAAGACGGAATCGCCATTCAAGAGCGCTGCCCCGCTGTCAAGGATGTTACGGTCTTCGTGGAATGGTGGGAACAGGATCACAAGGTGCGCACAAAGTCCGGCGAAGTGACCTCCATCGATTTCCGCGGCGTACAGCCGAATTTTGGCCAGGTCTATGCAAACGCCTCGACTCTCGAAGGCCGCTTCATTAGCGAAGGCGACGACCTCCATCGCGAAAAAGTCGTGATGCTCGGTGAAAACGCCGCGCCGGTTTTGTTTCCGGAAGGTTCGCCCGTCGGCAAAGACGTGATGATCGACGGCTCGCCCTTCCGCGTGATCGGCGTCGTCGAGAAACCAAAAGGCATGTTCGGCGCAGACGATGAAGATAAGAGGGTGCTGATTCCCTACAACACGTTCCGCAAAATTTATCCCGGCGCCTATGAAAATCAAATCCGTTTTCAAGCCTACCCGAATCAGTTGGATCAGGCCGTGGATCAAGCCACCGAGGTGCTCCGCCGCCGCCGCAATGTTCCCTACGAAGGTCGAAACAATTTTTCGATCAACACCTCGCAACAAGAGATTGAGCAGTTCCACAGCATTCTTGGCATGGTCGCTCTGGCCACCATCGTCCTCAGCGGCATCGGCCTGCTGATCGGCGGCGTCGGCGTGATGAACATCATGCTTGTCAGCGTGACCGAGCGCACGCGCGAGATCGGCATCCGCAAAGCCATTGGCGCCAAGAGCGGCGACATCACCTGGCAATTCCTGCTCGAGGCTATGACGCTCACAGGAGCCGGCGGCGTGATTGCACTCGTTCTAGTGAACGGGTTGGTGATTCTAGTCCGCTTGGGCCTGAAGTGGCCTGGTAGCGTGCCGCTATGGGCTGCTGCGACTGGCATCGTCGTCAGCATCAGTATCGGCTTGATTTTCGGTGTGTGGCCAGCGATGAAGGCGGCGAAGCTCGACCCCGTCGAAGCGCTCCGTTATGAATAGATAGATAGCGCGGAACTTTGGCCATTCCTCGAAGAAATCAATCGTCTGTGGTATCAAGAAAAAATCAGACTGGCTACGGAAGCGGTGAACGATCGGAAACAGGATCGGCGGGAGAGATTTCCTGCGCCTGCGGCACTCCTGTGGTAGACGCGTGCTTTTTTGCCAAAGCTTGAGGAACAGATTTTGCCGCAACGCCAGCGGCTGGCGAGGGACTCTGCCGCTGCGCGGGAATGTGCGCGCGCTTCGCAAACGCCAAATCTTCGGAAGACTTCGCCGGGACGGCTGCAACTGCTGGCAGGGCAGGAGTCCTAACCCAGTCTCGGAGAGAGTCTGCCGCGCTTACAGCGCCTATCAGCAGCAGAATCCCAGCCGCAATGGCCAATAGATCGCGCGGATGCGCAGGCCGCATGAACCAGTAAGGACGATTTGGCTGCGTTGCGAGCTTGTCGCCGCAACGCGCCACGAGATAAAGCGCGCGCGCCAGATCGTTGCCGGATTGGTAGCGCTCATCAGGGTTCTTGGCAAGGCATCGCGCAATGATTCGATCCAGCGCCGCTGGCAGCTCAGGATTGAGTTTCGATGGTCGAATGGGATTCGCTGTAAGAATTTGCGCGCAAACCTCTCCGAGCGAATCTCCCGCGAAAGGCCGGACGCCAGTGATCATCTCGTAGAGCACGACGCCGAGCGAAAAAAGATCGGAGCGGCTATCCTGCTTTCTACCTTCAATCTGTTCCGGGGAAAGATAAGCCGGCGTGCCTAGCACGCGGTCCGAACCGGAGACCTGCGCAGCGAAGCGAGCGACGCCGAAATCCACGAGCTTTACTCTGTCATCTTCCGTGACGCGAATATTGCTGGGCTTGACGTCGCCGTGAACAATACCTGCCCGGTGAGCGCAAGCCAGGGCCGAAGCAATATCCGCCGCCCACACCGCCGCGCTGGCAAACGGTATCGGAGAGTGCGCCAGCACTTGCTCGAGATTCTTTCCCGAGACAAATTCCATCACAAGAAAAGGCGAGCCGCTGGTATCCGTGCAGACGTCATAGAGCTGGGCGATGGAGTTGTGAGAGAGGCGTCCGATGGTCTGGGCTTCGTGGAGAAATTGCTGCTCGCTGTTCTTCCCAAAGCCCTGGAGAAAGGATTTGAGCGCGACGGTTCGGCCGATGACAGAATCGCGCGCTTTGTCGACGCGGCTGGTACCGCCGCAACCGAGAGTCTCGATGATTTCGTAGCGGCCGGTCTGAAGAGCAGGACTCATGCGGAGCGCAGCAGTCTGGTGGCACGCTCACGGAAACTGGTGTGCTGTGTCGGTACCGGCGCCGCCGTCTTGCGGCGAGCCAATGGATACAATTCGCTCGCCAGGAGATCGACGGACTGATAACGGTGCGCCGGATCTTTTTCCAGAGTCTTGGCGACAATCGCGTCGAACGTCGTCGGTACGGAAGGATTCGCTTGCGAAACAGGAAGCGGCTTCGAAGAAAGCACCCGCGTGCAAATTCCCTGCAGCGAATCGGAATCGAAGGGGCGTTTGCCTGTGACCATCTCATACAGGACTACGCCGAGCGAGAAAATGTCCGAGCGCGCGTCTTGCGGCCGTCCCAGAATCTGTTCGGGGCACCAGTAAGCGGGGGTGCCAAGCAGCGGCGTGTCCTTCTTATCGTGGCTGGCGAGGCGCGCCATGCCGAAGTCGGTCAGCTTTACGCGGCCATCATCGAGAATCAAAATGTTGGCGGGCTTGATGTCGCCGTGAATCACGCCTTTGCGGTGAGCGGTGTTCAGAGCCGAGGCGATCTCTCCCATCCACGCGCAGGCGCGCGGCAAGGGAACGCTGCCCTTGGCGAGAATCTTGTCGAGCGGCTGCCCTTCCATGAATTCCATCACGAGATAGGGCGTCTGCGTCGGCTCGTCGATGCCCATGTCGTGCAGCGTGACGACGCAGGGATGCGAAAGCTGGCCTACCACGCGCGCTTCCTGCAGGAAGCGGTCGCGGCCCGCGCCCTGCGCCAGCGCGGGTGAGAAAAGTTTGATGGCGACGATGCGCCCAATCATAGGATCGTGCGCGCGCACGACTTTGCTGTTCGCGCCGGCGCCGATCACATCGATGACTTGATAGCGGCCTACTTGCATGATGGTCTTTCCCTCAGAAAGATGCCGTTGAAACTATGTAGAGCGTATCGAAGGGGGTTGTTCTATTAAATGAAGCGAGCGTGCTACTGGGAAGAGTACGAAGGTACTAGAGCAAAAGATTCAAATAAGCAGGCTCTAATGTGCGAATTCCGCCGGAGTCCGTCTGAAAGAAAAATTTTCCAGGAACGGCATTCACTTTTGAATGCGAGAAGGCGGATCTTGCAGCGCCCAGCTAAGACCAGCGGAAATTCTTTCCGGGAAGAAATGGAGAAGTACCGAGTACTTCCGCGCAACGGCAGAGCACGAGAAAACAGCGCGTCATTCCTTGTTTTTGAACGGCACAAGAGCCGGAGCGGTGTCCAGGCGCGAGGGGAAATCGCGGACGAATGTGGCCATCGAAGGATGCCAGAAACCGTTGAATCCGAAATGATACATTTCCTTCAGAGCTTGATCGGCCGGCAGTTTTTCAAAAGCCATTCGGTAGCTGGCGACAAAAACGCCGGTGCGATCGTCGCCGAAATGGCAGTGCACGAAAACTTTCTCCTGCGGATTGTCTCGGAAAATGGAAAGAAACTGCGCGACCTGTTCGTTTGTTGGCGGAGCCCAGCCTGGCACGGGGATGTGAATGAAGTGAATGCCCAATGATTCCGCTCTTTTTTCTTCCCAGCCAAATTTTTCAGAGTCTTCGGCGCGAAGATTGACGATGGTAGTGACGCCGATTTTTTTCAATTCGAGCAAACCGGGATCTCTCGGCTGCGCGCCGCGATACAAATGATCGTTGATCTTTCCGGAGTTGGGGACGCCGGCGATGCGAAGTTTTTCGGCGTACGCGGAATGCATTTCGGAGGGAGTGGATGGCTGCACTTGCTTCTGCGCGAAGAGGGGCGCGGGCAGAACGGAAACAAAAACAAGCGAGAGAATGAGGGGCGCGCGCTTCATAGGGAATTAGATGCTGAGAGTGTAGCGCGCGAAGAAAATGCGCGAAAGTCGTTGCAAGCGAAGTAGTTGTCCAGAAAGGGCACCACTACAAATAGACGTGGTACGAAAACGTCAACCACATTTTGCGTTTTTCTCTTGACAGGAAATTCACAGACGTTGATACTGCGATTCCAGATTCGGGGGACGTGGAAGCGCCAGGCGGGCCCAGTCGAGGATAGATAATAGGTCCGTTTCGATTCCGCGACACCAGCCCGGGTTCTAAACAAAAAAATCGAGCGCGAAGTTCAGCTCCGCGCCCGCATTTCGGCGCGGGATTTGCTGTGAGGCTGTGTGAGACCCACCAGCCAGCGGCAGAGCATTGGCGTTTTGTACTGGTTTTTTGAATTTGGCCGCGAGGCGGTCGATGAATAGGTCGACTGCTCAGCGGTCGCCTTTTTCTCTGATGCAGTGAACGGGCCCATGAATTCAATTTGAAGTGAACTGCAGGGTCAGCCCAGCACCCTGCAGAATGCGGCTAAGTAGAGTTAAAATAAGGGGTTCCCCCGCGAAGTGTGGGAACCCAAGAGGTAGCGGAGGAACGGGATGGCAACAGTGAAACACGTAATGACTGGGAATTCCCCGATCACGGATACGACTCCGGAGAATACGGGAGCGGCAACACACAAAGGCCTTCCTTTTGAACGGTATTTTACGGACGGAAAGACGTCTCCGTTCGATGCGGTGGAATGGGAGAAGCGCACCGCGCTGATCGGCAACGAAAAGGGCGTGACGATTTTCCGCCAGGAAGACGTCGAAGTGCCGAAGAGCTGGTCGCAGACGGCGACGAACATCGTCACCAGCAAATATTTTCACGGCAAACCGGGCTCGAAAGAGCGCGAAGGCTCGGTGCGGCAGCTGATCAGCCGCGTGGTAAACACGATTGTGCGCTGGGGCCAGGAGGGCGGCTATTTCTCCAGCGACGCTTCGCGCGATGCGTTCCGCGACGAGCTGACGCACCTGCTTGTTGAACAGAAGATGGCGTTCAATTCGCCGGTATGGTTCAACGTGGGCGTGCAGCCGAAGCCGCAGTGCTCGGCGTGCTTTATCAATTCCGTGCAAGACAACATGGAATCGATCATGGGGCTGACCCGGACCGAAGGGATGCTCTTCAAGTGGGGCTCCGGAACGGGCACGAATTTTTCGTCGCTGCGTGGCAGCAAGGAAACGCTTTCGGGCGGCGGGATTGCTTCCGGTCCAGTGAGTTTCATGAAGGGTTTTGATGCCTTCGCGGGGGTGATCAAGAGCGGCGGTAAGACGCGGCGCGCGGCGAAGATGGTGATCTTGAATATCGATCATCCGGACATCGTTGAATTTATCGAATGCAAGATGAAGGAAGAGCGCAAGGCGCAAGTTCTGATCGAACAAGGCTATGACGCTGGGATCGATGGCGATGCTTACGCTTCGATTTTCTTCCAGAACGCGAACCACTCGGTGCGCGTGACAGACGACTTCATGCGCGCAGCGGAAGAAGACCGCGACTGGTGGACACGCAACGTGACGGACGGGCAGCCCGCCGAAAAGATGCGCGCGCGCGATTTGCTATACAAAATCGCGGATTCCACGTGGCATTGCGGCGATCCGGGTATGCAGTACGACACGACGATCAACCGGTGGCACACGTCGAGCAACACGGCGCGTATCAACGCCTCGAATCCTTGCTCGGAATACATGTTTCTGGACGACACGGCGTGCAACCTCGCTTCGCTGAACCTGATGAAGTTTCTCGGTTCGAGCGGCCAGTTTGATGTGACGGCGTTCAAGCATGCCGTGGACGTGACGATCACGGCGCAGGAAATTCTCGTGGACAACGCCAGCTATCCGACCGAGAAAATTGCGAAGAATTCGCACGAGTTCCGGCCGCTCGGGCTGGGCTACGCCAATCTCGGCGCGCTGCTGATGTCGCTGGCGCTGCCTTACGACTCTGACGAAGGGCGCGACATGGGCGGCGCCATTACGGCACTGATGTGCGGCGAAGCGTACGCACAGTCCGCGCGAATTGCCGAAAGAATGGGGCCGTTCCCCGGCTACGAAGTGAACCGCGAGCCAATGCTGGACGTGATGCGCATGCACCGCGACGCGATGCGCGGCGTCAAGCCGGAACACGTGCAGACGGAGCTCTTCATGGCGGCGCAGGAATCTTGGGACACCGCGCTGGCGCATGGCGAAAAGTTCGGCTACAAGAATTCGCAAGTTACCGTACTCGCGCCGACAGGCACGATCGGCTTCATGATGGATTGCGACACCACGGGCATCGAGCCGGATCTGGCGCTCGTAAAACACAAGAAGCTCGTGGGCGGCGGTCTGATTAAGATCGTCAACAATACCGTGCCCCAAGCGCTGATGCGGCTCGAATACACGCCGGAGCAGACCAGCGAAATCGTTTCGTATATCGATAAGCAGGGAAAAATCGAAGGCGCGCCGTACTTGAAGGCGGAACATCTGCCGGTTTTCGATTGCTCGCTGGCGCCACTGGGCGGCGGGCGGTCCATCGCGTGGACTGGCCACGTCAGGATGATGGCGGCGGCGCAGCCGTTTCTTTCCGGCGCCATCTCGAAGACCATCAACATGCCGGAAGAATCCACGATCGAAGACATTGGGAACGCGTACATCGAGTCCTGGAAGCTGGGACTGAAGTCCGTGGCCATCTACCGCGACAATTCCAAGCGCTCGCAGCCGTTGAACGCGGGCGGCTCGAAAGACGAAAAGAAGACGGAGCCTGTGGCGGCCGCGGCTGGTGAACCGATGCAGCGCGAACTTTTTGCGCGCGCTGTACGCGAGAAGATGCCGGTGGAGCGCGCTTCGGTGACGCACAAGTTCAGCGTGGGCGCCAACGAAGGCTACATCACCGTGGGCATGTATCCAGACGGACGGCCCGGCGAAATCTTCATCAAGATGTCGAAAGAAGGTTCGACACTTTCCGGCGTGATGGACGGACTGGCGCTGACGGTTTCGCTCGGCTTGCAATACGGTGTGCCGCTCAAGGTGTTCGTCGATAAGCTCGTGAACACGCGGTTTGAGCCGTCGGGCATTTCGGGGAATCCGAATATCCGATTTGTCTCTTCCGTGCTCGACTATCTGGCGCGCTGGCTGGGCGGGCGGTTTATTTCGTCCGACTATCTGAAGCTGAACACCGACCAAGCCGTGACCGTTGCTCCGGTGCAACCCGTTCAGATGATGATGGACGCCGCCATGGCTTCGATGCCGGCGGCGAACTCCTCAAGTAAGCTGCGCGACGCGCATGAAGGCGCGCCAACGTGCTCCGAGTGCGGCATGCTGATGGTGCCGAACGGGGCGTGCTACAAGTGCGGCAACTGCGGCAGCACGAGCGGCTGCAGTTGAAAACTTTGAGGCCACCGAGGGACACGACACGATGAGCGTACACTCCTCCGGTTCAGGGCTGGCCGCAAGACTGGCTCCGGAAAAGCCGAAGGCACACGGATTTCTGCATATTGTGCGGCATGGCGGCGGACCTAGCGCCATTTATGTCGTGACCTATCACCGGCTGGATATGGAAGGTGTGCAGCCCAAGCCTGCGCTTGCCGAGGGTGCGCACGCTTTGATCGAATTGCTGGAGCGTATCGGCGTGGACTTCGGACTAAAGGAAGTGCGCGGCGCGCTGGAAGATATTCTTCGGCTCGGCTCAGCCAATATCCCCGATCTGTGGCTCAGCGACGAGGAGATGCTGGAAAAGGGGCTCGTCGAGGGCTAGTAGGTCAACCAAGCTGCAAGGAACGAACAGAAGCCGACGGGCGATTTTGCCTTCCGGCTTTTGTGCTTTGAAGGGCCAGCGCACCCCCTCCCCCCTTTTTTTGTAAGTGTTGATTTTAAAGAATTTGACACATTTCGTAAGTCTTTTAGAAAGAACACTTGCGGGGCAGCCTTGTAAGTATTCATTCTACGAGGGTTACGGCGGGACAAAAACCGGTAAAACAGGGCAAACCGCGGAGTTTCATAAACATTCATTCTAAAAGACTTAGTGGAGTTGGGCGAAGGGCGCGCACAAAATAAAAAAAGCGGCAGCAGAGCTACCGCAATCCGAAAATCTTCCAGCCAACACATTACCAGAACGGGTAGTGCCGAGTCAAGAAAAATACGAGAGGCCGCCGAGAGCTGCAAGCGCATTGAGTTACGGGGCGGCGGGGACGGCGGTATTGGGAGTGACATGGCGGAAGCGACGCCAGGCTAGTCGCAGAGGCCAGAACAGGATGAGGGTCCAGAAGAGGAGCGGGAGGCCGAATTCCAAGAGGACGCCGAGGACTTGAGCTAAGGACGAGAAGATGGCGCTCACGCCTTCGACGAAGGAGTTGCGGATGGCGAGCGTCGAGCCTGCGAGGTTGGCCTCGAATGGCGGGCGAAAGTCTTCCATAAGGATGACGTGAATGTGGGCTTGGCCACGGTGGAGACGAGGCTTTCATGTTCGCGCTGGGCTTCGGTGACGAATTCGTTGGCTTGGGCGATGTCTTTTTCGAGGGCGACGGCGTCGCGAAGCTCGCCTTTGCGTTCACGCTGGAGCTTCTGGAGACGCGAGAGATTGGTTTGCGCGGCGGCGAGATGCCGCTCCGCGGTGGCGAGTTTGATGGCGGAATCTTCGCCAGCTTCGGAAATGACTTCGACGCGGCCGAGTGTTTTCAGGTCGGAGATCGTCGCGTCAAATATTTTTGTGGGCACGGAAAGAGTTGCGGCAAGGGCGCGACCAGAACCTGAGCGAGTTTCCGAGCGCAGATCGTCGAGATAGGCCTGGTGGACGGAAACGATGCGATGAAGTTCGACGACAGAATGATCGAAGGAGGAAGAGTGGGCGCGGAGGTCAGCGGTGCGCGCGATGGGGGATTCCCAGGGGAAAGCGACGTGGGCGAAGTCAACGGGCATGGACTTCTGAAGCATTGGGGTACTCGACCACATGCTGCGTTCGTCCCAGGATGTGGCAGACAGACCTGTCGCTCTTGAGGTTTCGGCGCCCTTGTAAATCTCCGACACGGTGATGCGGAGAGCGATAACGAAGAGGAGCAGAAAGGAGACAAGCCCAGCGATGACGAGAAAGATGCGCTTGGGCCAAGACGAACGAGAAGGAGTGCCGGTCATGATGCACCTCGGGGCGCGGCAGGTAGGGACGAGAAGGTGACTGGCGCGTCGTCGTAGAGATAGAGGCCGAGATCGGCGGAAAAGTTCCCGAGAGGGAACGCGGCGATGCGAACCTAAGGCGCGGATGAAGTGGTCAGCGGGGGCGAGGGCGGAGGGGCGGGCGCGCGGTTAGGGCACGGGGGCGCATGCGGAAGCGCGGGCTGAGCGGGGGAGGGACGTTGCGGAGAAAGTCGCCGCAGCATGGGCAGCGGCCGTCGTCAGCAATGGGGCCGGTGGCATCGGCGCGGAGCCAGTGGCCGCGAGCTTCACACATCGGATTGATGCATTGCACGGTGAAACCGGGCAGATACTGCATGTGCGCTCCCTCAGTGGCCGCCAGCTTCGCGGCGCACCGAAGGGCTGGTGCGGCAGAAGCTCCCGTGGGCGGCCCGAACAGAATTGCTGGCGTGGATTCTGCCGCGAGGAGCCTGTGGTGTCAAGAGAATTGAGCACAATAGATTGTGGTGGGGTTGCGGAGAGGAAGTGAGTAGAGAGTAGTGGGTAGTGAGTAGTTTACGGCGACTCAGCTAGAGGGAGCGAAGCTGGCGGGCGCGGACAAAGAAGGCAAAGACGAGAAGCGCTGCGCTTAGCACAAAGTAGATTAGGGCGTAAGAGATGGTGCGCGAGCCGCTGGCGGCGCCGGTGAAATCGATGCCGGGAGTGTGGTTCATCGGGCCGACGTACCAGATGGCCGTGAGGAGTCCCTCGAAGGGCTTGCCCGTGCCGCTCAAGGTGCCGAGACTGAGGGCGAGAGCGGGGAGAAAAAGTGCGCCGGTGGCCCAGGCAAAGAGGCCGGTGAAACTGCGGGCGAGTAGCAGTCTTACGCCGGCACCAGCGCCGACGAGGACGGCGACCGTCAGACCGGCAAGAAAACAAGCTACCAATTGGCGGGGGAGAATCTTGGCGCACGAGAAGAGCAACGACCGTGTGCCGAAACGCGATTCGCGTGAACCCATGGCAGACCAAACCATCACTGGCCATATCCACGCCACGCCGAGCAGAGGACCGCGAGATATCTCGAGCGGTGATGCGAACTGGGCGATGAGAAGTCCGGCTGCGACGCAATACCACCACCAGCGGAGGCCTTTCAAGGCAAGCCGCAGCTCAGCAGCAAAAATGCGGCCGAAGGCGTCGCTGCGAGCAGCGGATGCAAGCGGCGTAAGGTGAACAGCCGGGACGGGACTCGCTGAAATTGTTGCTCCAGGTGTGAGTTGTTCGGCAGGGCGCGGCGTTGAGACTTTTTTTGTTTTTTGAACGGATGGGAGGAACCAGCTTACGGGATGGAAGCGATCGAAGAATAGCGCGGCTAGCAAAACGATGACGACTGCGGCGAGCATCCAGCCAACACGTAGAAGAATCATTTGGCTGGTCCAGGGAACGCCTTGCCAGCGAAACGTGTCCACGATTTTGGCGGGGGCATCGGCGATGGTGAGCGAAAAGCTGTCTTTGTAGCCGGGGATATTGGCTTTGGCGCCTTCGATCATGCAGTCGGCGACGGTCATTAAACCCATGGGATCGAGCCAATGCTTTCCTGTGATCTCCGGAAGGCCTATGCCCAGGATGGCCCAGACAAAAAACCAGGCGACGTTGCCTAGGCCGCCACGCAGAAGCGGAAGCGTCTCGAATAAAAGCGCGAGGGCGGCAATGAGGGCCATAGCGGGTAAAGCGATGACGATGAAAGGAGCGAGCAATGCAATGGTGTCGAGGTGTGGATCTTCGGCTGCGAAGAATTGCATGGCGACGGCGGCTACGGCTAGCACAACCACCATGGAGGAAAGGACGGCGAGATTGCTGAGAAATTTGCCTAGAGCGTAAGAAATCTTCGAAAGCGGAGTGGCGGCAAGGATTTGGCCGACGCCGGTCTGGCGGTCGCGGTCGATTGCATTTTTGACGATGTAGAAGCCGACGAGCGAGACAAAGCACGTGGTGACGATGGCCACTAACGCACCGATCCATGCAGAGGTGTAAACACCGCGATAGTCACCAAGATGGAGAGTTATTCTGCCGGTGGCGGCGGCATAGCCGAGGCCGACAGCGAATAAAAGTGTGAGCAGGAAACTGTAGCGGCGGACGCGTTCGAGAAAATCGGCGCGGGCGATGGCAAAAATAGCGCGAGGAGCGTTCAAGCAGCGGCCCCAGCGATCGCCGCCGAGTTGCGCTGTGTGGCGAGCATGGCAAGATAGGCGTCTTCGAGCGATGGCTCGAGTTGGCGCGCTGTGGCAGAGGGCGCGGAATCCGCCACAACGCGCGCGTGTACGCCATCGCTGCGATGGGCAGTGCTGCTTACGAGATGCTTTTCGCGAAGAGCGGGAAGCTCGGCGCTGGAGACGACGACTTCCCAAATTTTTCCTGCGACTTGGGAGAGGAGGGCTTCCGGCGCGCCGTGTGCGAGAAGCTCGCCGTGGGCGAGGATGGCGATTTCGGTGGCTACGGCTTCAACGTCGGACACAATGTGCGTGGAGAGGATGACAATGCGCTCGCCAGCCAGCTCTGAAAGAAGATTGCGAATGCGGACGCGTTCTTCGGGATCGAGGCCAGCGGTGGGCTCATCGACGATGAGGAGCTGCGGATCGTTGAGGAGCGCTTGGGCGATGCCGACGCGCTGGCGCATGCCGCCGGAGTAGCCGCCGAGAGGGCGCTTGGCGGCGTCGGCCAGATTTACGAGCGCGAGCAGCTCCGAGATGCGTCTGCGAGCGGCGGCAGCGGGAATTCCTTTAACGGCTGCGAGGTAGTCGAGGAATTCGATCGCGCTTAGATTCGGATAGACGCCGAAGTCTTGCGGAAGGTAGCCGAGGACGCCGCGAAGAGCATCTGGATTGCGCGCGATGTCTTGATCGTTCCACAAGACGCGGCCGGAGGAAGCTTGCGTGATCGTGGCGAGGATGCGCATGAGCGTGGATTTACCGGCGCCGTTGGGGCCGAGCAGTCCCAGAACGCCTGGTTTCAGAGAAAGCTGAACATTGCGCAACGCTTGCACACCACCGCGATAGTTCTTGCTGAGATTGTCGACCGTCAATTGCATGGGAATCCGTCCCGCGGAGAGAACTGTCCGCTTGTGCTGGAGAGAATACGCGGAACGCGGGTAAAAAGTTTACGGAAATAGCGAAATGGAGATGGGAGAAGCGAGAGGAAGACAGGCCGGCGCGGACGACCCGGATTCTTGAGGATCAGGGTTGTGGAGGATTCGCTGGGGGCGCCGACGGGGCATTTGGAGCGGCAGGGGCGGCGCCGATCGAGTCTAGGAGAGCGGCGAGGCGCGTTTTCAAATCGTCGACGGCTTGCTGCTTGTCGGTGAGCTGCTGCTTTAGGTCGGCGAGCTTGGCAAGGCCCGCCGTGTTGCTGGTGTAATCGGGTTTTGAGTAGACGTTGTCTTGCTCGAGGCCGAGCTCGCGCTGAGCAATGTCCATGGCTTTTTGCGCTTCGGCAAGCTGCTTCTTGAGGCCGTCCACTTCGCCGGAAGCATTGGCTTTTTGATTGGAGTCTTCGGAAGGTGAGCCGGGAGCTGACTGGCCGGAAGAAGCTGGTGCAACATTGGCATTCGGCGCGCTAGATGAATCCGCAGACGGTTGGGCCGAGGAAGCTGGTGAAGGCGATGCGGCCGCATCGGAAGCAGGTGCGGACGGTTTCAGAGTGTCATCGGTGATGACCGGGGTCGGCTGCTTCTCGGCGGCTTTTTTCTGTTCGCGGGCGCGGCGAGCGGCCTCAGCTACGGACTGAGTTTGAGACTGTTGATCCTGAGATTGCGCGCGCGCGTGTAGCGGAATGACGGCAGCGGCTGTCAGAGTGGCAAGTGCCAAGCGCAAAGAGATGAAGCGTGACATGGTTTTATACCTCTTGGGCTATGGGCAGGCTCAACGCTAAGAATACCTGCTCGCTTTGCTGGAGACAATTCCTGAGGGATTGGATGGTGCGAATGTGGCAACCACTGGCCGAGAGGGCAGTTACGGGATGAGGGCTGGTGAGGGCGCGTGCTTTTTGGCGGTCCTGGGCTGGTGCCCGGGCGGGAGCTTTAAGGCTGGGATTTGGGATCGGGCTTACTTGCAGCCGCTTGTTGAGTGGCGGGTAAGCTGAGGAAGACTCCTTACAAATGGCATGCCCGGGACGGCAACCTCGCGACTATACTCTTTCGGGAAATGAAGAAAAAATTGGGGGCAGCTGGAACGGCGATGGGAAGAACGGTAAGAATTTGCCTGCGAGGAGCGCTCTCATTGGCCGCAATTGGCTTGATGGTTTGCGCGCCTGGTTCTTTGCGTGCCCAAGAGAAGACGGCACAGCAGACCAATTCACCTGGGGCGAGTTCGCCGCAGCCAGGTTCGACGAAGGCGGATACGCCGACTGGCGTCGACCCAGCTACTTCAGGAAAGTTAATAGCCGCCCTGCCGAAGAAAACACATGGATTTTGGGATAAGGAAAACGACTGGTTGTTCGCAGGGGTCGGGGCGTCGCGCACGCTCGATTATCTTTCTACGCTGAACATGCGGCGGCGCGGGCGACAGGAAATTTTTCTAACAAATGATGTGGTCGACAATCATGCGGCGTTCGCGGCAATTGAAGCGTCAGCGACAGGAGTTTCCATCGGGGCAGCATATTTGTTTCATCGCTATGGCCATCACAAGCTGGAGCGCTGGACTTCGATCGTGCACATGGGGCTGGCGACAACCGGTTCAGTGCGAAATTATTGTTTGAAGACGGCGCATTTCGCGCCAGCGCCTGGCTCGCCGTAGAACGAGGGGCCGCTCGAGGCGAATGCTTGCCCGGAAGTTAGCAGTCCCACCTTCCTCACATGGAGTCTTGCGCACTGGCGCTTCGTGCGGCATACTCCCGCGGCGTGCGGCCTTGGTCGGTAACGCACGGGTGGTGATTCTGAGCGGTTTGCGAGGAGGTCTGCATGGAGCGGTGTGTCTCTTTTCACCGTTTCGTTGTGTGGCTTTGTCTAGGAGTGTGTCTGTCCGCGGGCGTTTGCGAATCCGTGTGCGCCGCGGCCTTCGTGCGCGCACAACCGCCCTACGCGCAATCTTTGGCGTCGCCTGCCGTGCCTTCTGCAACGCAGTCCGCTCCATCAGAAGCCTCACCGTCCACAAAAGGCGGAGAATACACGCTTACGCACGAGCGCTATGAAAAGGCAGTCACCTATTCGCGCGCGTCCTACACCATGTACTTCGTTTCGGTGGGCCTCAACGTCCTGGCACTGGTGGTTTTTTTGCGGCTTGGGATTGCCGCGAGATTCCGGGATTGGGCGGAGAGCGTCAGCGATAAGAGATGGGCTCAGGCACTGATTTTCGTGCCGCTGCTTGTTTTGACTGTAGACGCGGTGGCTCTGCCGCTGCGCGTTTATGGGCACGTACTGTCGTTGCGTTATGAAATGTCAGTGCAAGGCTGGGGCTCGTGGATTCTGGATTGGTGCAAGGAACAAGTGTTAATGGCGGGATTTGCGTTGATTTTTGCGTTGATCCTCTCTGCGCTGATGCCCAGAAGCCCGAGGCGCTGGTGGCTGTATTTGTGGTTTGCGGCGCTGCCGGTCGTGATTATCATTATTTTTGTCAGCCCGTGGTTCATCGACCCGCTCTTCAATAAGTTCGAGCCTCTGCAGGCAACGAACCCAGATTTAGTGGCGGCCATAGAAAATTTGACCAGACATGCCGGCGTGCCGATTCCCGCGGACCGCATGTTCTTGATGAGGGCGAGCGAAAAAACCAACGAGGTCGACGCGTATGTGACCGGGTTGGGAGCGTCCAAGCGCGTGGTGATTTGGGACACCACGATTCAGAAGGCTACTCCCAACGAGACGCTTTTTATAGTGGGGCATGAGCTGGGGCATTACGTTCTCGGGCATATCTGGAAAGGATTTTTGTTTGCTGCCGCTCTCCTGCTGATTGGATTTTACGTGCTGTTTCGCGCTCTACATTGGGCGCTGGGTCGCTGGGGCGGGGAGTGGCGAGTCTATGGCCCGGAAGATTGGGCCGCCTTCGCGGTACTTTTGCTTCTGGTTGAGATTGGAATGTTCCTGGTGGCTCCTGTAGCGAACGGTTTTTCGCGGATGCAGGAGCATGCTGCGGATGTGTATGGACTGGAGGTTACGCACGGGATTATTCCAGATTCTTCGGAGGTTGCGGCGCAGTCGTTTCAAGTGTTGGGAGAGGTTGACCTGGCGGATCCCAATCCGTCGGAGTTCATCACGTTTTGGCTGTACTCGCACCCGCCGCTGGCGGACCGGCTCATTTTCGCGCACAGCTACGACCCTTGGTCGAAAAATGAATCACCCAAATACGTGAAGTAGACGGTTGAGAATTGCCGAAGCTGGCAGGTCCTCGCTAGCCGCGGCCCGCGGCATGCCTGCGGGAAAAAGCGGCGACCTTATGGCGGTTGCCGCAACGGGACATCGAGCACCATCGCCGGCGCCGGGTGCGCGAGTTGTCATAGAAAAAGAGACCGCACGAAGGGTTAGAACAGAGGCGAAGCCGGGCGCTGTGGCCTTCGGCGACAAGTTCAGCGGCTGAACGCGCGACGGCGGCTAGGAGCCAATCGAGGCCACCTTCACGGGCGACGAATTCCAGGCCCCATTTGCCGTTTTGGTGGAGAAGCTCGTCGTGGCCCTCGGTGATGCGCAAGACCTCATTGATCGGCTCGATCCAGTCGCGCGATAGAGCTTCTTTGTGGAGAAGTGCGTGAAAGGTTCCGCGCAGGGAGTCGTGCAGCCTTTGGGCTTTTCCCAGGAGGGAGGCGGCGCTCTGCGGATCGTATTGGGGAAGTGAGAGCAATTGGGCGCTGCGCTCCGTGGAAATGATTCGAGTGAGGAGAAGAAACCGGAGGAGCTCTTCCCAAGAGAAACTGGAGGAGTTCAGTTCGTTGACGAAATCAAGGGAGAGACGACCGCCGATGAGAGTTGGAGAAGCAGGCGAATGATCCAAGGGGTTTACCTCGCAAAACCGGTTAGGGCCGCGAGAACCGACGGTGGCCGCGCTCTAACCAGTTAAGCATATCAAGACGGTTATCGAATGTCAGGCGATATTCTCGCGCAACAAAGTGCGTCAGGGAGACCCTGCATTCCTCGATAGAAATACGAAACGAGCAAGCAGCGCGATGTGCCGGGAGAGAAGCGACTTTGCCGCCGCAATTCTGTGCTAATTTGAAGCCGCGCTACGGTGACCAGTTCTCTCGCGGGCTGCTACTTGCGGGGAGCGCTTACCTATGCCTGCTCACGATGCCCATTTACGGGCGTCCGAGAGTGAAGCGGCTGGTGCGAGTATCATTGGAGCAATGAATGGACGACGACTCCTTTGGCACGCCGCCTGCGGCGCAAAGGGCGCCCCATAAATCCGCGAAGGAATTCCCTGGCGTTTTGTTCTTGAACAAGGCGGGCCTGCGCGCGGGCTGGCGTTTGCTGATTTACGCGGCGATTTTCTTTGTGTTATGGAGCTGTTCCATCATTGTTCTCGGCCAATTCTTTAGGCCAGAGCGCGGTGCGTCCTCTCTCCGTTTTCAGTTCCTTGGCGAATTCGTGAGCTTCGTGGCCGCGTTTCTGGCGGCCTGGATCATGTCGCGGATCGAACAGCGCCCCGTGGGCGTGTACGGGCTGCCTGCACAAGGCGCATTCGGAAAACTATTTTGGCAGGGCAGTCTCTTTGGATTGTGCGAAATCCTCGTGCTGGTGGGACTGATCGCAGCCTTTCGCGGGTATTCTTTCGGAACCCTTGCCGAACATGGGACGGAAATCGCCAAGTGGTCGTTGCTTTGGGGCGTTTCTTTCTTAGGGGTTGCGTTTTTTGAGGAGTTTCTTTTCCGCGGCTATGCTCTCTACACCTTGGCCGACGGGATCGGTTTTTGGCCGGCGGCGGTTCTTCTGGCGGGTGTGTTTGGATGGGTTCACAAGCATAACTCTGGCGAGAATTGGGTCGGAGTAGCTGGCGTATTTTTCGTAGGCTTATTGTGGGGCTTCACGGTGAAACGAACGGGAAGCCTGTGGTTCGCGCTTGGGATGCACGCGGCTTTTGATTTTGGAGAAACGTTTCTCTTTTCCGTTCCGGACAGCGGAATGATTTTCCCCGGGCATCTTTCGAACGCGACGTTGCATGGTCCCAGCTGGATGACTGGCGGCACACCTGGACCTGAAGCCAGCGTCTTCGATTTCTTGATCCTTGCTGTATTTTTTTTTGTGTTTGACCGATTGTATCCCGCGAGACGAGAGCAGAGATACGTCCCACCGGCGAACTGATACATTCAGTGCACCAGGCCGGAAGCGTAGACAAGATTCACACCGCGCGCTTTCGCTTGAGGGAGGAGTTCGCTTAGCGCTTGCAGCGTAGCAGGGTGGGGATGGCCAATGGCGATGGCTTCTCCTTTTGCTCTGGCGCCGCGGAGAGCGAGCTCGAGCTGCTTGCGCACCGCGGAGACTTCCGCGACATCGTCGAGGAATGGAACATTCCGGAAGCCGGAGAGCACGCCAAAGCGCTGCGCGGTGTCATAGGCAACGGTCGCGGCAGTGGTACGGCTGTCCACATAAAAGAGATTCCATTTCTGTAAAACGGGCATCAATTCGTCCATCAGCGCGGGATCGGCGGTGGCTTGCGAGCCCTGATGATTGTTGACGCCGGAAGCATTGGGAACGCTCTGCATCATCTGTTCGAAAAGCACAGGAATGTCTTCCGCGGGCATGCCCGGACGAAGTTCCTGTGCTTCGGGCATTTCGTTTCCAACGGACTGCATGGGGAGATGGAGCATGACTTCGTAGCCGCGGCGGTGCGCTTCTTCCGCGATGTCGACGGAGTGCGCGTGATTGGGCAGGACGGAAACGGTCAGAGGATAGGGCAGAGCAAATATCGCATTGGCAGCGGCGCGATCGTTGCCGAGATCATCGAGAATGATCGCTAGCCGCGCGCTCCCGTTCTTATCGCCTTGCCGCGGAGAGGCCGGCGGAGCGGTGCGCGCTGCCATCGGAGCGACGATGTGAACTGAGGTTGTGATGACGCCAGCGCTTCGGTAATCCAGGCGCAGAAGCGCTCCGGAGCTTGTTTCCGGATCCCGCGTGAGGTCATGCGAAGTGGCGACGCGGTCCAGGGCTTGAATGAGACTCGCGACAGATTCCCGCCGGGATTGTTCGGAGCCACCGGCAGGCAGCGAGACAAAGAGATGGTCCGCTCGATCCGCATGCGCGCCGTCAAACTGGAGGTGCGAAGCGATGTTTCCGGGCTGTTTGCTGAAACCCGCGGAGGCACGCATCATTTCGCGAGTTATGGCGTGGACTTGGCTGGGCGAAAGACGTTTCGGATGTTCGCTCTTGCAACCCCAGAAAAGAAGAGATGCTGCCAGGAACAAAATAAATGAAATCGCCGCGCGAAAACTGCCACTGCGATCACGTTGAAACGCAAAAATTCGATTTGTTGCCCCGCGCCGAACGAGCACGGAACGCTAGGCGGCTTTTTTCTGCGGAGCCTTCAAGAGCTCGAGGGCTTTGCGGAAGATCGGATCCTCGGGAGATAGCGGGCGAGGAGCCACGGGCTCTTTCTGAGCATCGGCTGAGCCGCTATCGTCATCGCCGGACTCTGCGTCGTCCTCGGCCGAGGCACGCACGACTTCGGAAGGCACCACGCCCTCTTCGAGAATGGACTTGCCGTCGCCATTGTAGTAGTTGGCGACAGTGAGGAAGAGAGCGGCACCGTCATCAAGCGAAATCAGCTTTTGCTCGGAGGCCAGTCCAAAGGTGCGTTCGCCAACAACGTCGCCGCGGTGATTCGCTACCATTGCAGCCGCCAGCACTTCGGCCGCGCCCGAGGTCGTCGCATCGATCAGAACCGAGACCGGCGCCTTCCATACAACCTTACTGGGATCAGCGGAGAAAGTTTGCGAGGAAACGGTTTGACCGTGGAGCGTCGCTAAGGTCCCCGAAGGAACAAAAAGCTTGGCGATGGAAATCGCTTCCGAAACCGGCCCGCGCCCGCATTCGCGAACATCCAGGATCACTTTGTGAATACCCTGTTTTTCGGCGTCCTGGAGCTTTGAGCGAATCTCGTCGGCGCGCCCGGGATCGAGCGACGGCAAGCGAAGCACGAGAATATCGGGATCAGATTTAGCGGTGATGATCTTTGCAGTGGCGAGCTTCTCGCGAACAAGGTCCACCTCGTCCGGATCCGCTTTGCCACGGCGAATAACGCCTACTTTTACTCCAGAACCGGGCTGCCCGTGCAAGAAGTTCATTGCCTGGCCGACGGACATATCCCGCGTTGTGAAGCCGGCCACGGATTCAAAGATGTCGCCGCTGTGAATACCAGCTTTTTCTGCGGGACTCTCCGGCAAAACAGAAACCACAATGATGTAACCGAAGCGCTTGCTTAATGTGAGGCCGGCATCTCCGCTGGCATTCGCGGCCTGCTTTTGCTTGTACTCGGTGTACTCGCGGGCGGTCAGGTAGCTGGATTGCGGGTCAAGAGATTCCAGCAAACCGTGGAGCGCGCCTGAGGTCACCAAATGCAGATTCGGCTCGTCGACATAATCCTGCTGGATTTTCTGGAGCACTTCGCTGTAAACCGTGAGCGACTTGTACGCTTTGTCATCTGGGGTGCGGCCGAGGACATGACCCAGCCCGGCGTAACAAAAGATAACCACCGATACGCAAAGAACTCCAATGCGAGCCGCTCGATTCATGCCTCACCTGTCCCCTTCTGAAATCCCCTTCAAAAATCAACGCGAAGCTGGCAGCGAAAACAGACCGCTAATTATAACACTCTCCATGATGGGACGCGGCCCGAATGAGAAAGGAAGCCTGGGAATGGTAAATGAGCTAGGCGCCGCCAAGTCATTTGGACGGGGCAGGTTGGGTGGAAGACACGTCCAAGTGGCGAAATGATGCGTAATGGACACACCGAGACAAAAATGCCGCCCCGGTGTTCCTATAAGTTACTGAAAAATATGGACAAAGAGAGGAAACCCTGGACGACAACATGCTATCTTAGGAGTGGGGAAATGTTTCAATCCACTATAGCTCGCGAGGCGTCCGCTGAGGGTGTGGGTCTTCACACCGGCGTCTTCGGACATGTCCGCTTGCTCCCTGCGCCGGCGGATGCAGGCATCGTTTTCCGACGCATGGACCTCGACAATTTTCCCATTGAGGCACAGGGACACAACGTCGCCCGCGTCAGCTACGCCACAAGCTTGATGAAACAAGGCGTATTGCTCTCCACGACCGAACATCTTCTTGCTGCGATCTATTCCTGCGGGATCGACAACATCTACATCGACATCGATTCCATCGAGATTCCCATTTTGGATGGCTCAGCCGAGCCTTTCATGCAAATGCTGGAGCACGCCGGCGTTCGTAAGCTTCGCCGCAAACGACGCTACCTGAAGGTGCTGAAGCCGCTGGAAGTAGAAGAAGGCGACCGGCGCATTGGCATCTATCCCGCTGACGAATTTCGCGTGCGCTGCTATGTTGATTTCCCCCATCCGCTCGTAGGCCAGCAAGAAGTTGAGATGGTGGTGAATCCGGAGACTTTCAGGCACCTGCTGGCTCGAGCGCGCACGTTTTGCTTCGAGAGAGACATTGAGCCGCTGCGCTCGATGGGCTTGATTCGGGGGGGAACGCTCGAAAACGCCATCGTCTTGACCAACGACGGCGTGATGAATGGGCCGTTGCGTTTTCCTGACGAGTTTGGCCGGCACAAAGCGCTGGATTTGATTGGCGATTTGGCCCTGGCAGGCTTGCCTTTGCTGGCGCGCGTCGAGGCTTACAAAGCGGGGCATGCTCTTCACACGCAGCTTGTTAGCCGCCTGCTTGGCGACGCTTCGCTTTGGACCATTACGACGGCGGAAGCCGCGCCCGTTGAACGCGAAGTTCGGCTAACTACGCTTTCTCCCGCGACCGCGACGGACTAGTCTCGCTGTCACGCCTAGACACAGCAGGAGCGAGGCGCTCTTCAAGAACTCTTGTTAAAGTTTACCGAACCGGGAAGCGGAGGGCTGTCCACTGTTGCTGGCTCATCTCTGCTCACACGGATGATGCCCGTCTCATCGACAAAGAAATGCCGACTGCCCGTGGTGTTGTCAGTAACGGGGTCGGCGGTGATTGTGTAGCCGACGACGCGGCCCAGATTGTCCGTGGCACCGGGAGAGTAAAAGAATCTGTAGCCATTCTTTGTCGCAATAGGTGTTGCGAGCACAGAGCCAACAAGGTTCGCTCCAGTACAGTCACCTCTGCCAGGGCCAAGGTTGTGCAAGGATGGAGGGAAGCCCAAAGTCGTGCACTGGCTCGCAAAGGCCACCATCGCTGTGCTGTAAGTGCGGAGCGTGCCGACAGCGGAAGCCTCGTTCGCAGCCATTCTTGCGCGCAACAGATTGGGGATCGCGATCGCGGCAATGATCAAAATCACAGGAAGGAAAACTACCTGGGCATATCCCATCACCATTCCTGCTATCGCTAGCCCATTTCCTTTCAACTGGCCGGCTCTTTTCTTGATGTCAGAAAGTGCCAAGTGTCCCAAGATGATCGCGGGAATAGCAGCAAAAAACGGCAGAATCACGTATGCGGCAATTCCAAAGATCAGACTTGCGGTGGCCTTCCCGCTGGTCTCCTGTTGGCCTGTGTAAGCCAATGGAACTGCAGGGGATAGTGGAGGCCTGGCAACCACGGGAGCAGGGATACCACTCAGACCGTTTCCACACGATGGACAAAAAGACACACCTTCCTGGACGGATGCCTTACAGCGCGAACAGGTTTGCATGCCGATTACTCCTTTCGCGGAATGGCTGACGTTCGCTGGATTCGGATGACCCGATTGCGCACTACACTAATCTGGGAGCCGAATTACGTCCAGAACACATTCTGCACCAGCCCTGCACCCCGCGATTGTCAAAGATGAGGCAGAGAGGCGAGAATAGAACCCTCATGTCCAATCACGATCTGGCCATTGTCATTCTTGCGGCAGGAAAAGGCACCCGGCTGAAATCCAGCCTTGCAAAAGTTTTGCATCGCGCGGGAGGACGCACGCTGATCGAACACGTGGTCCGCGCGTGCGCGCCGTTGGGCGCAAAGCAAACCGTCGTCGTTGTGGGGCATCAAGCGAATTTGGTGACCTCCATGGTCGAGCCGCTTGGCGCGGAGACGGTGTTGCAGCAGCCACAGCACGGTACCGGGCATGCGATGCAAGTTGCGCGCCGCGCTTTGGGCAGAACCAAGCTTGCTGTGGTTTTGCCAGGCGACGCACCGCTGGTGCGCACGGAGACGCTCAAAGCTCTCGTCGCTGCACATCGCGATGGAGATGCCGCTGCCACGATCTTGACCGCCGTGCTTGCCGATCCCTCGGGTTACGGTCGCATCTTGCGAAAGTCCGAAACGGCCGTCGGGGCCATCGTGGAAGAGTCGCAGCTGACGGCCGACCAGCGTGAGCTGAACGAAATCAACTCAGCCATCTATTGCTTTACGCTAGAAAAGCTTTGGCCGGCTTTGGCGCAGGTCAAGCCGAACAACCGCCATCGCGAGCTGTACCTAACCGATACGATTGGCGTTCTGACCTCCAAAAACGAGACTGTGCTTGCGGAAGTCGCGCCCGACCCGCGCGAAGTTCTGGGCTGCAACACGCGCGCGGACTTGGCGGAAGTGGACCGGGTGTTTCGCGAACGGAAGCGCGCGGCGCTGATGGACGCTGGAGTGACCATTCAATTGCCCGAGACGGTTCTGATCGATCCGGAGGTGACCGCGGGCGAAGACACGGTGATTGAGCCGGGCGTGCAACTGCTTGGAAAAACGAAAATCGGCGCGCGGTGCATGATTCGCAGCGGCAGCGTGCTGACCGATGCGCTGCTCGGCGACGACGTGACTGTCGAGCCGCATTGCGTTGTCGCGCAGAGCCGCTTGGACGACCGCGTGATCATTGGGCCGTTTGCGCGCTTGCGCCCGGACAATCACGTGAAGGCTGGAGCGCGCATCGGCAATTTCGTCGAGTTGAAGAAGAGCACGATCGGCGAAGGCACCAAGGCGATGCACTTGACGTATCTCGGCGACACGAAAATCGGGGCGAAATCAAATATCGGCGCGGGCACCATCACCTGCAATTACGATGGTTTCCACAAGTACCCGACATCGATCGGCAACAAAGTGTTTATCGGAAGCGATAGCGCGCTGGTCGCGCCTGTGCGCGTCGGCGATGGCGCTTACGTCGCGGCGGGCTCGACGATCACGGACAATATTCCCGCGGATGCGCTGGCTATCGCGCGCGGCCGCCAGGTGAATAAACCGGGATGGGCTTCGAAGAAACGCCGCGAACTGGCCGCCGCTGAAAATCCCAAGAAAACAAAGCGGCCACGAAAGCGAGCGAAAGCTCGCCGTCCCACCAAAAAACGCCGTTAAGAGCTGCTTCGCAGAGCTTACGAACTAAGTCCCCCCGCTGTACGCACCCCTTGCCATTGAGGCTGAACTAGCGACTCAGCGTCTGCATTGAATACCAACGGGCCGAGTGTTATCTTCCGCGTCAGGAAATGCGGAGGTCGCCCGTGGCCGAACCTCAGACCAAAGCCGCCGTCGAATGCAGGATGATTGCGCCGCAGTTCGTAGTGCCGGATGTCATTGCCGCTGCAGAGTATTACCGCGATGTATTGGGATTTCGCATTCAAGACTACTTTCTCGACACTCCCATCTATGCGGTCGTTGCGCGAGATTCCGTCAAGATACACTTCGGCAAGATCGACGAAGGCATCGCCGCCTCGCCCAACATCCAAAGGCGCGAGGGAAGCATCGACGCCTACATTTGGGTGAACGACCTCGATCCACTTTACGCAGAGCTGAAAGAACGAGGCGCAAAAATTGTCGAGCCTCCGGTGACGCAAGTCTACAATTGCTATGAAATGGTGGTCGAGGATGGTTTCGGCTTTCGATTGGCTTTTGGGATGCCTGTAAGTTCTCAACCGGACGTAGCCGCTCGATCCTGATCGATTTGAGGTTCCTGAGCGCCGTTTGATCTGAGAGGGGAACTGACTTTTGGCCCTTTTTGAACTATTCGGATGGCTCAAATACTTTCGCGAGCAAAGGCAGCGGGAGAATTTGAGCCAGCGGGAACTCCTCAAGAAAGAATTGTTGCTGCTGGCCTGGGCGATTCTTGGCCTATTCGCTCTGATAGGATTCTTTTTTGCTCTAGCCTGGATTTTTACGAGGTAGTTTGTTTTTTTCGCGCTGCACCTTCTTCGAAGACTTGAGAATCCATCCAGAGGTTGTGCGTGTGCTAAAATAGAAGTTCCCCGGATGCCACACGGAGCCAACGCGCAATGAAATTCGGAGTCGTAGTCTTTCCCGGGTCCAATTGCGACCACGACGCGTTTTACGCTATCGGTAACGTCCTGCACAAGCCAGTCGAATTCGTCTGGCACCAATCGCAGGATCTCGCGAATTGCGACGCCGTCATTTTGCCTGGCGGTTTTGCTCACGGCGATTATTTGCGAACCGGCGCCATCGCGCGTTTTTCACCGGTGATGAAGTCTATCGAAAAATTTGCCGATAGCGGCGGCATGGTGCTCGGCATCTGCAACGGCTTCCAGATCCTGCTGGAAGCGGGCTTGCTGCCGGGCGCGATGATGCGCAACAGCGGTCTGCGCTACATTTGCCGCCACGTCCACATCCGCCTCGAGCAAACCGACACGCCGTTCACAAACGCCGCGCAGCGCGGACGAATCCTGACCGTTCCCATCGCGCACAACGACGGCAACTACACCTGCGATGAGACAACGCTTGCGGACCTTGAGAAGAACCGTCAGGTCGTCTTCCGTTATACGACTCCTGACGGAACGGATGACGCCGCCGGCAATCCCAACGGCTCGATGAACAATATCGCCGGCATTTGCAACCGCGAGCGCAACGTCGCCGGTCTTATGCCCCATCCGGAGCGCGCTGTGGAATCCGCTCTCGGTTCCGACGATGGCCTGGTCGTCTTCAAATCCATGGTCGAAGCTCTCGTTGGCGCTGCAAAGGCCACGGCGTGAAGATGGCGGCAGTTTTTTCCAGCGAGCCCCAGCGGTGCTCAACTCACTCTCGCCTTGAGCGATGCGATGAATGAAGAACTCTCTGAACTGAGCTACGAAGAGTTTGTTCGAGCGCGGAATTTGCACTGGCAGCGAGAAGCAACGAAACTGGAGCCGGATGTGGTCGTTCCAGATTTCGATGAAGTTGCCGGCGGCGAGGGTGCTAGTAGTTTCATGCTCTACGCGCCGGGCCCTGAAGGCGTTTTCGCTGTATTTGAAGATTCCGCGGACACCGGCTGGTTTTATCTTTATGGTGCGAAGCAGCATACTATCTTGAAGAGCGCACACATCTACAATCGCGCGAATGTTGTCGTTGATGAGGATGTGGTGGACATCGGGTGGGCGGTGGACGGCTCGGCCTGCGGTCTTGCGGTTTGGGGCGAGTTTCGCGCCTTTCTTGGAGTCTCGAACGATTTGCAGTTGCGAAAACAGGTGATGGACGCGGAAGAACGCGGCATTCCCGCCAGCGATTGGCCGGCAGGATTCGATCGCTACCTCGAAACGAAAATTGACTGAAGGATCAAGAACCGCACAAATGGCCACCGCTAGCGCCGAAATCAAAGTGACACCGGAAATCGCCGCTGAACACGGGGTGACGCGCGACGAGTACACCCGAATCCAGCAAATTCTCGGCCGCGATCCCAACATCACCGAACTCGGCATCTTTAGCGTGATGTGGAGCGAACACTGCTCTTACAAATCGAGCAAGGTGCACCTGAAGCGTCTGCCCACGCGCGGAAAACTCGTGGTGCAAGGACCTGGCGAGAATGCGGGCGTAGTGGACATCGGCGATGGGTTGGTCGCCGCGTTCAAAATCGAATCGCACAATCATCCGAGTTACGTCGAGCCATTTCAAGGCGCGACGACCGGCGTCGGCGGTATTCTCCGCGACATTTTCACCATGGGCGCGCGGCCGATCGCGATTCTCGATTCGCTTCGCTTCGGCGAGATCACTCCGGGCAAGGGTACCACCGAAGAAGACGCCGCCAAGAATCGGCGCATCCTCGATGGCGTGATTCGCGGCGTCGCGAACTACGGAAACTGTTTTGGCGTTCCCACCGTCGGTGGAGAAGTCAGTTTCGAGCCGTGCTATTCTCAAAACCCACTGGTCAACGCGCTCGCGCTAGGCATCGCGCGCAAAGAAGAAATCTTTCTCGCCAAGGCCAAAGGCATCGGCAACCCCGTCATCTATGTCGGCGCAAAAACCGGCCGCGACGGCATCCACGGCGCTTCACTGCTCGCCTCGGCTGAATTCACCGAAGAGTCGAAGCAAAAGCGCCCGAACGTGCAAGTCGGCGATCCATTCATGGAAAAGCTTTTGCTCGAAGCCTGCCTGGAAGCCATGCAAACCGGCGCGGTCGTCGCGATCCAGGACATGGGCGCCGCGGGCCTTACCTGCTCCACAATGGAAATGGCTTCGCGCGGCGGCACCGGCATCGAAATCGACCTCGCCAAAGTTCCCCAGCGCGAAACTGGCATGACGCCTTACGAAATCATGCTCAGCGAATCGCAGGAGCGCATGCTCCTCGTCGCGGAAAAAGGCCGCGAACGCGAAGTGCTCGACGTTTTCAAAAAGTGGGGTCTCGACGCTGTCGTCGTCGGTACGGTCACTGATGGCGGTATCGCGAAAGTCTTGAATCACGGCCAAATCGCCGCCGAAATTCCCGCGCATCCCCTCGCCGAAGAAGGTCCGGTGTATCGCCGCCCGATCGCGCAGCCGTCTCTTCGCCACGAAACGACCGCGGATTGGTTTGCGTTCGCGCCCGAAGGCACAAATCTCACCGCGAATTTTGCAAGACTTCTCGCTTCGCCGGCCATCGCCTCCAAGCGCTGGATCACCGAACAGTACGACACCAGCGTACGCACGAACACGCTGGCGGGTCCCGGCGCAAGCGACGCCGCCGTCGTGCGCATAAAAGATCCGCAAACTGGAATCGTAAAGCGCGCCCTCGCTCTCGCCACCGACGGCAACGGCCGTTGGTGCCAGCTGAATCCGCGCGTCGGCGCTATGCACGCCGTCGCGGAAGCCGCGCGCAACGTTGCTTCCTCTGGCGCGCGGCCGATTGCCGCCACGAATTGCCTCAATTTCGGCAGTCCCGAAAAACCCGAAGTCATGTGGCAGTTCAGCGAAGCTATCGACGGCCTCACGGTCGCCTGCAACGAACTCGGCACGCCTATCACCGGCGGAAACGTCAGCTTCTACAACGAAACCCTCGGCAAATCGATCTTCCCGACTCCGGTCATCGGCATCCTTGGCATTCTCGAGGATGCTTCGCGCGTCCTGAAAATCGCGTTCCGCGCCGAAGGCGACGTCATCATCTTGCTGGACGGTCATGCTGTAGGGGTGACCCAAGGGTCGCCCGCGGGCGGAGCAAGCCCCGCCCCTACAACTGAATTTGGGCGCGAATTTTCGTCGTCCGAATATTCGAAGACTATCGCGGGCATAGTCTCTGGCGAACCACCAGCGATCGATCTGGCTGCCGAAAAACGCCTGATCGATTGTTTAGTCACCCTCGCCTCCGAGGGCTCGCTACAATCCGCCCATGACATCTCTAACGGTGGAATCGCCGTCACCCTTGCCGAATCCTGCTTCGCTGCCTCTCCCGTAGGGGCACGGCACGCCGTGCCCGTCCTGGGCGCAAAAGTAAATCTGGACGGCGATGCCGACGCCCCCGCCGAGCACGCCCTCTTCAACGAACGCGGCGCCCGCTGCGTCATCTCCGTCTCCCCCACAAAACTTGCCGCTGTTCTCGCAACTGCGAGACAATACAACGTAGGCGCGCGGGAAATCGGCAGGGTGCATCTTGGCAACGCGCTCCGCATCGAATATAAGGGGAGCGCGGTAGTCGATTCCCCCCTCGACACGCTGCGCAGCATTTGGGCCAATTCGCTTGAGAACACGTTAGCCGCAAAATGACGCAAAAGCTCGCCTACGCCGACGATCACTTCCACGACGAGTGTGGTGTGTTCGGCGTCTTCGGCCATCCCGAAGCCGCGAATCTCGCCTACCTCGGCCTATACGCGCTGCAGCATCGCGGCCAGGAGTCCGCCGGCATCGTTTCGAGCGACGGCACCGATCTCTTCCTCCATCGCTCCATGGGTGATGTCGAAGAGATTTTTCAGCCCCCTGTGCTTGCCAATCTTCCGGGAACCCTCGCCATCGGCCATACGCGCTATTCCACCGCCGGTGACAAAGCGCTGCTCAACGCGCAACCCATCATGATTGATTGCAACAAGGGCAAAGTCGCTCTCGGCCATAACGGCAATCTCACCAACGCCGCCGAGTGGCGCCGAAGACTCGAGCATCGCGGTTCTATCTTCCAGACAAACAGTGACACCGAAGTGATCGTGCATCTCATCGCGCGCTCGCAGGCCCGTAATCTTTCCGGCGCGCTTGGCGATGCGCTCAATCAGGTCGAAGGCGCCTACTCTCTTCTCGTCCTGACGCAAGACGAGCTCATCGCCGTGCGCGACCCACGCGGCTTCCGTCCGCTTGTACTCGGCAGGCTTCCTCTGCCCACCGGCGGCGAAGCGTGGCTCGTCGCTTCCGAAACCTGCGCGTTCGATCTGCTCAACGCTCAATACGTCCGCGAAATCGAGCCCGGCGAAATGGTGCGCATTTCACGCTCCGGCATCGAGTCCATCCACTTCGCACCCGAAAAGCCCATGCAGCAGTGCATTTTCGAGCATGTTTATTTCGCGCGTCCGGACAGCATCATCTTCGGACGCAGCGTGAACGAAAGCCGCGAAGCGCTCGGCCGTCTTCTCGCCCGCGAACATCCCGTCGAAGCCGACATCGTCGTGCCCGTGCCCGACTCCGGTGTTCCCGCCGCAGTCGGTTATTCGCTCGAATCCAAGATTCCTTTCCGCATGGGCTTGATTCGCAATCATTACATCGGCCGCACATTTATCGAGCCTTCGCAAGCCATTCGCAATTTCGGCGTCAAGCTGAAGCTGAATCCCATACGCGGGCTCATCGAAGGCAAGCGCGTTATTCTCGTCGACGACTCCATCGTCCGCGGCACGACCAGCCGCAAGATCGTGCGCATGGTGCGCGAAGCCGGCGCGCGCGAAGTCCACGTTCGGATCAGCTGCCCGCCCACGATTTCTCCATGCTATTACGGCGTGGACACGCCCACGCGCGAGGAGCTCATCGCCTCCTCGAATTCTCCCGAAGACATTTGCAAATTTCTCGGCGCGGATTCGCTGGGCTACGTCTCACTCCCAGCGCTCCGCCAAGCGGTGAATGACACCGAAGGCAAGTTCTGTACGTCTTGTTATACCGGCGTCTATCCGACGGACCTCGTGCAGCTGGAAGTCCGCGAGAGCAACGGTAACGCTTCGGAAGCGAAGAATGGCGGTGCTCCGGATGACGCATCTATCGAAAAGCCAGTGGCGGTGGAACGTGAAGGCTGACGCAAAACAAAAACCAAGCGGCAGAGATGCCGGCGAAGAAACCGTCAAAACCCCATCCAAAAAAGCCGAAGAGCCCAAGCTCCCGATGGGCAAGCGCGTGCAGCGCGAAGCTCTGGCCTGGTTCTGGGTAGGGCTTGCCTTTCTCCTGATTAACGGCACCATCGGCCAGGCGCGCGTGATTCCTTCCGGCTCGATGGAAAACACGCTTCTGATCGGCGACCACCTCATCATGAGCCGCATCGGGTACGACGCCGGCGTTCCTTTCACCAACTGGCACGTCTCGCTCTGGCGGAATCCCAAACGCCAGCAGATCATCATTTTCAAGCCGCCCTTCGCCCCCGATCAGCCAGACTATGTGAAGCGCGTCATCGGCCTGCCGGGCGACACGGTCGACGTTCACGACGGCGCCGTCTGGATCAACGGCCAGAAGCTCGTCGAAAATTACACTCGCGGCCTCAGCGAGCCGGGCGACTGGAAGCTCCCATTCACGGTGCCCGACAAATCCTATTTTGTGATGGGCGACAATCGCGGCAATTCCTACGACAGCCGCTTCTGGGGCCCCGTTCCGCGAAATGACATCATCGGCACGCCCGTGATGATTTACATGTCGCTCGATGTCGGCCAAAATGCCTGGGAGCCCGGCCAGATTCGCGAACGATTTTTAGCGTACGCGAATGCCATCATCCATCCCGGCACCGTGCGCTGGAGGCGCTTGTTCCGGACCTTTTGATTTGGACGTTTTGTTTCGAGGGCCGAATTTGAATGCGCACAATACGTAAACGGCTTGCGTGCGCGCTATAAAAGGTTCCGCCGCGAGCCCCGCCGCGGCAGCTTGCAGTTCATTCCGAAGTGAGCACGATGGGCGCGAATCTGTGCCCAATTAAAAACGAAAGCGAATCGCCCTCGATGAAATATGCCGATGCCGGAGTGAACATCGCTGTCGCCGACGAAGTGAAGCAGCGCATCCGGCACCACGCCAACCGCACGTTCACCAGCGGCGTGCTCGGAGGAATCGGTGGTTTTGGCGCGCTTTTCGCCCTCGACAACAAAAAGTGGAAAGAACCGGTCCTCGTTTCCAGCGCCGACGGGGTCGGCACCAAGCTGAAAGTCGCCATGGCCATGGGCGTTCACTCGACCGTCGGCGGCGATCTTGTCAATCATTGCGTCAACGACATTCTCGTCCAGGGTGCATCGCCGCTTTTCTTTCTCGATTACCTCGCGATGGGAAAGCTCGATCCGGCGGTCATCGAGCAGCTCGTGGAAGGCATGAGCCGCTCCTGCCGCAAAGCGGGATGCGCGTTAATTGGCGGTGAAACCGCCGAAATGCCTGGGTTCTATCCGCCCGGGGAATACGATCTCGCCGGATTTATCGTCGGTGTAGTCGAGCGCAAAAAGATTCTTACTGGAAAATCCGTTAAGCCCGGTGACGCGCTCCTTGCGTTGCCGTCTTCCGGACTGCACACCAATGGCTACTCGCTGGCACGCAAACTGGTTTTTGAAGTAGCAAATTTGAAGCCGGACACTTATGTCGCCGAAGTAGGGAACAAAATCGGCGCGGAACTTTTGAAGCCGCACTTGTGTTACGCCCCCGCTCTCAAGAATATCGTCGCGCGCGGATGGGTCTCCGGTCTCGCGCACATCACCGGTGGCGGCATTCCCGGCAACTTGCCACGCGTTCTCCCTGCCGGCGTAAAAGCGCAAATCGACCTCGCGTCCTGGCCCGTCCCGCCGATCTTCAAATTTCTCGCCACACTCGGAAAAATCGAAACCAACGAATTGCTGCAGTCCTTCAATATGGGCGTCGGCATGATCCTCATTGTGCCCCCCGCCCACGTAAATTCCGTCGAAGCCGACCTGAAGCGCCGCCGCGAAAAATTCTTTCGCATTGGTCGCATCGAGCGAGCTGACTCCGGCAAACCACGCGTAGCCCACTCCGGCTCCCTCAATCTTTAGCTTTTTCTTCTCTGCGCCCTCCGTGTCCTCCGTGTAAATGTTTTTTTCCTTTCTTCAATCTCCCGCCGCTGCATAATCCGGATGCTTCGCCCTTCCCCGCTTCTTCATTTCCCGCGCAACGCGTTTCAGCCAGCGCAGCTCTGTCCGAATTTGCTCGATCATCAAGCTCACCATCCACACCGCTTCATGGTAGGGATGCCCTACTTCCTGCAAAACCGAGCGCAGCGTTTCCTTTTCTCGCGTCAATTCCTTCTCCAGGAATTTCTGCCGCTGCCGGAGCTGCTCTTGAAACACGCCTGGCCGCGCCTGCCACGAAAGTGCTACCCATGTTAGGAAGGCTGGCCGGTCGCGCTGCGTCGTCCAATCTTCGCTTTCGAGAGCATCGGCAAGCGCTGCCCGCCCCTTCGCCGTAGTCTCAAAGCTCCTTCGCTCCGGTCCCGCGGCAGGCTCGTCTGTCTCTAGCGAACGAATCATTCCGCTCTTCGCCAGTTTTTCCAGCGAATAGTAAACCTGAGGCCGCGAAATCCCCGCCCAATCCTTTATCTCGCGCCGCGCCAACTCCGCATTTGCCTGGTACCCGTGCATGGGTCTCTCCGCCAGCAAACTCAATAGCACCAGGTCCGGCGTAGTGATCCCAATCTTCTTCTTCGCTCTAACAGTTCTCTTCAATCTCTCCGCGCTCCTCTGCGATCTCCGCATCTCTGCGTTATCTTTTCTCTTTATCTCTTTCCATCCTTACTTCGTTTCTTCCTCTCCCTGCTCCACCACCACCACTGGCACTTCTCCGCCGCCAGTCGTGGATTCCTCGCCTGCGCCACAGCCGTGCAAAAAGTATCCAGCACGCATGGATCTTGCCGTTGTCCCGTCATGCGCTCCATCTTTTCATACATTCGTTGCGGATTCTGCCGCGCCAGTTCCGCCACGCTGCGAATCCCCAGCAATTTGAAATCCCGCAGCATCGCCGGCCCGATCGAGATCAAATCCCCAAGCCGCCGCTCTGTCTGCCGTGCTTTCTTCCGCGCAACTTCCGTCTCAACGCTCATCGCACAATCTCCTTGACATCGCTCCTTGCTTCTTCTACGCTTGTCTAGTCTAAATAAGACTAGTTGCGATTGCAACCAAAAATGCCCCGGCATTGCCGGCGAGGAAGACAGCCATGGATTCCACTCTATTTCGAGTCGACAAATTCGCCGTGCCTGCTCTTGCTCGCGGCGAGTTTCTAAATAGGGTTTACGCCACACACGCCCTTCTCAGGACACAAACAGGCTTCTTGCGAGATGCCCAAACTTCAGGCCCCGCCGAATTCAACTTCATCACTATCGTCGAATGGGAAGTGACTCGGCGATCGAGCCGGCGCGACAGGCTGTCGCGTCCCTGCATCGACAAATGAATTTCGATCCACGCGAGATGGTTGCACGACTTGGCATTCGCGCCGACATCGGCAATTACAAGCGCGTGGAAATGGCGAAGCCCGCGGGGAATTGAGCGGACGCGCGGGTGTCCGGGGGAAAGCACTGCTCGATATTGCCTTTTCTGTCTGTCGAAGAGTTTGCTCGAACGTAAATCCAGGAGATCGTACTTATGAACGTTAAGAAAATTACCCCGGTCCTGCTCGTCAGCGAAATCGAGCCCATCCTTCCCTTTTGGATCGATCGCCTCGGCTTTGCCAAGACCATCGAAGTCCCCGACGGCAGCAAGCTCGCCTTTGTCGCTTTCCAAAAAGGCAGCGTCGAAGTGATGTACCAAACCTACGCCAGCGTGGAACACGACGCCCCGCCCGCCATGGCCAACGCAGCCAGAAAAGGTCCCACCTATCTCTATTTGGAAGTAGACAACTTGGACGCCGTCCTGGCCTCCATGAAAGACATGCAAAAAGTCATGCCCGAGCGCACCGCCTTCTACGGCATGCGCGAATTCGCGGTCCAGGATCCCGCCGGCCACTTCATCACCTTCGCCCAGCCCACCGCCGCGCCAAAGTAACAAAATTCGACCGGCGCTAGATCCCGCCGGTAGGGGCGCAGCATGCTGCGCCCCTACGCCATTGCTGTCGCCATTACCGGCTTCCCCCAATGCTTAGCCAAACGGCTAACAATTGTCCTTGACTTGCCAGAATCGCTTTCACTATAGTTAGCCCCGTGGTTAACAATCAAAACCGCGTCACTGCCGTTTTTGCCGCGCTCGCCGATCCCACGCGCCGTCGGATTCTCGTTCGCCTCTCCGAGCGCGGCGAAAGCCCCGTGACCGCGTTAGCTAGGCCGTTCCGCATTTCGCCACCCGGCTTCTCAAAGCATCTGCGCGTCTTGGAAAAAGCTCATCTCATCGAACGCCATCGAAAGGGCAGACTGCATCTCATCCGCGCGCGCGCCGCCGGCCTTCGAGAAGCCCACAAATGGATGGCCCAATGCGCGGCATTCTGGAATTCGAAGTTCGACGCGCTCGACGAACTGCTCAAGAGCGAAGCGCAGAAGGAAAAGAAGCGATGAAATCCGAGCTAAAAATCGACGGTAATCGCATGCAAATCACGCGTGTGTTCGACGCGCCCCGCGAGCGCGTCTTCGCCGCCTGGAAGACGCCCGAACTCATGCAGCGATGGTCAGGCTGCAAAGAAACTGCCAAAGTGGAAATCACGATGGATTTCCGCGTCGGCGGCTCTTTCACGCAAACTATGGATATCGAGGGCGCGGGCAAACATACCATCACCGGTGTCTATGACGAAATCGTCGAGCCGGAAAGGATCGCCTATCACGTGAACTTGGGGCCAGCCACCACGCGCGTCACGATAGAATTCATCGAGCAAGGCCGCCAGACGAAATTAATTCTGACGCAAGAGGGTCTCCCGGATCAGAACATCGTCAAGATTGTTTCGGGGGGAACGTTGGAATCCCTCGACAAGCTGGAAGGTCTGCTGCTCGCGCAAGCCGCCTAAATCAATTTTGTTGGAGATGGACCTTTGCCTCATTCAATAGGAGCAGACGTGAGCTACGGAAGAATCGCACTCTCAGCTGTGGGCGCCTTCATCGCCTATTTTGTCGTTGGCGGCCTCTCGTTCGGCCTGCTGCCTTCGCTCAGGAGTGAGTTTCTCAAATATCCTGCAGTCTATCGCTCGCAAGAAGGAATCAAGAGCGTCATGCCAGCCGGAATGGCGGCCATGCTCGTGGCGATTTTTGCGCTCTCCGTGATTTACGCGAAGTTCTACAGTGGTGGTTCGGGTCTAACCGAAGGTGCAGCATTCGGCGCCCTCATCGGCATCTTCGCGATCGGTTCCTTTGTCGTTCACAACTACGTCAATCTAAACATCGGTCTCAAGCTGACCTTCCAACAATCCGTTGCCTATTTCATCGAATGGCTCGTTGTTGGAATCGTGATCGGCCTGATCTACAAGCCGCCCATCGCGGCGCGCTGAATGCTCGGGGCCAGAGTGGCGGCGTCGAGAGATTTCCTACTGCTTCGGCGCGGTGCTCGGCGTAGGCGGTGCGCGGCGCTCGGCTTCGGAAATCACAGCGATCGAGCGCGCGCCGTTCTTCCCAACAGAGCGCACCGCAAAGTAGTGGTTGTCGGTCGAAACATCTTTCAACACCGTTTGCCCTGGCTTCTCCGCGAAATCAAAAACACTCCATCGAGACTCGGTCGTCTCGCGCCACAAAATCTCGAACCCCGCGCGGTCTGCGTCATCGTCCGCTGCCCAGGACACTTTCGCATCTGGCGTGACCGCGCCGGTCAGCCTGACCGTCGTAGGCGGCGCCGGAGCCAACGCGAGTTGACGCAACACCTCCGCGTTGTCGCGCGCCACATTCCCCATGAACGCAAAATTCAGAAACTTTTCGTAGTCGCCGTATTCGATGCCGTTCTCTGTCCGCGGCGTCTGATGCTGGTGATTGTAATTTTCCAGCGGCTCTGTGAAGCGCACCGCCGGCAAGCCCGCCTTGGAAAATGGGTAGTGGTCTCCGCCGCGTCCATAGCGGTCCAAGCGGAAAATCATACGGATCGCCGACCGCCCGTTAATTTCTTCAATCGCGCGTGCCAACTCGCGCTGCGGCCCGTCGCAATCCTCGATCGTGCCATTTTCAGAAAACACGCGCACGCGATGTGGTCCGCCCGGCGCCGGGTCCGCGCCGACAATGTCGTTGTCCATCATCGCTCCCACGGTGTATCCCTGCTCTTTTGTCCATTCGAGCAAACGATATGCGCCCAAAAGCCCCTGCTCTTCGCCGGAGAGCGCGCCAAACAAAACCGTCGCGCGGCCGCCATGGCCAGCCGCGGCGGCCTTGCTCAAGAGACGTGCTGATTCCAGAACGACCGCTACACCGGAAGAATCGTCATCGGCCCCCGGCGCATCCGCTTCAGGATCCATCACGTTGGAAGGCCGCGAGTCAAAGTCGCCCACGACAATGAAAATATTTTTCGCCAGATTTGGATCTGAACCCTTCAAAATCCCGTAGACATTTTCGAGGTGCACCGGATTCGGCCCCGTCCGTTCTGACTTCGATTCGAATTTATCCACCACGATTTCCAGTTTCCCGCCGGAAGCTTTCGCAATTTCGTCGAAGCGCGCCGTAATAAAGTCGCGCCCGCAGCCAATCCCGCGCTTCGGATCCGTCCATGAAGAGAGCGTTAGCCGCGTTCCGCAACTGACCTGTTCATGAATAATGTCGCGCATCGTCTTCTCGTTGATGCTCTCGCGGGCTATTGCGCCCGCCGGTGGCGGCAATATCTTCGGTTGTGGGCTGTTTTGCGGTGGCTCCGCCGGGTCCTCGGAATCGCTCTGCGCCTTCGTTGGCGCGCTCTGCTGTGCATGAGAAGCACCTGCGCAGAGGCCGAGCATCAGAAGAAACATCGCCACTTTATTGAGAAAATGGCGGCGAAGCAGGTTAGTGCGATTGGTCATGGTGTACGCTTTCGAAAAGAATTTACGTTCAGCGAACCGGCATTCTAACGCGACAGCCGAAACTTTGCGATGCCATTGCCTATTGCACTGGACGCGCCCGCGGCATGAGGGAGGTACAGCCCAAGTTTTGCCGATGCCCGCGGTTGTGTTAACGTTTTTTGTTCATGAGGAAGCGCATAGGCGTGCTGTTGAGCGGCCGCGGTTCGAATTTCGAAGCGCTTGCGGAGAGCATTGCCTCCGGCCGAATTCCAAATGCGGAAATCGCCGTTGTCATCAGCAACCGCGATGGCGCCCCCGGCATCGACCGCGCAAAAGCGCGCGGCATCGCCACGCAGGTGATTCCTTCGAAAGGATTGGAGCGCGAAACGTATGACCGTCAGGTCGTCGCGGCCCTCAACGAGCACAAAGTCGACCTCGTCTGCCTCGCCGGCTACATGCGCCTGCTCTCGCCGTATTTTGTGGCCGCGTTCCCAAATCGTATTCTGAACATTCATCCGTCGCTGCTGCCATCCTTTCCTGGCCTTGAGTCGCAGCGGCAAGCGCTCGAATACGGCGTCAAATTCGCCGGCTGCACCGTTCATTTTGTGGACGAGAATCTCGACGCGGGTCCCATCGTTCTTCAAGCAGTTTTGCCAGTGAACGACAATGACACGGAGGACACGCTGTCCGCACGCATTTTGCAGGAAGAGCACAGAATTTATTCCGAAGCCGTTCGAATCGTCCTCGAAGATCGCTACAAAATCCAAGGCCGCCGCGTCATTCGCACAACTTAAAAAATGTCCGAGACCAAGTTCAAACCCGTCGAAGAACAGCTGGCCTACCTGAAAAAAGGCACCGCCGAAATCATTCCCGAAGCCGAACTGAAAGCGAAACTCGAGCACTCTTTCAAAACTGGCACTCCGCTCCGCGTCTATCTCGGTGTGGACCCCACCGCTCCCGACATCCATCTGGGTCACACGGTCGTTCTCCGCAAACTAAAGCACTTTCAGGATCTCGGCCACACCGCCATCTTTCTTATCGGCGATTTTTCCGCCATGATCGGCGATCCCACCGGCCGCTCCGAAACGCGTCCGCCGCTCTCCCGCGAAGAGGTCAACGCCAACGCCGAAACTTATCTCGCGCAAGTTTTCAAACTCCTCGACCCGCAAAAAACCGATGTCCGCTACAACTCCGAGTGGCTCGACAAACTTTCCAGCTACGACATCGTGCGAATTTGCGGCCACTACAGCCTCGCTCGCATGCTCGAGCGCGAGGATTTCCGCTCCCGCCTCGAAAATCACCAGCCCATCTCCGTCCACGAACTCCTCTATCCTCTCCTCACCGCCTACGACGCCGTCGCCCTCAAATCCGACGTCGAGCTCGGCGCCACTGAGCAGAAATTCAACATCCTCGTGCACCGCGACATCCAGCGCGCTTACGGCCTCGCCGGCGAAGTCGCCGTCACCATGCCCATCCTCGTCGGCCTCGACGGCCAGCGCAAAATGTCCAAAAGTCTCGACAACTACATCGGCATCACCGAGCCACCCGCCGAAATCTTCGGCAAGCTCATGTCCATCCCCGATGAGTTGATGTGGACCTACTACGACCTCGTGACCGACCGCACGCCCGCAGAAATCGCCGCTCTAAAGAAAGAAGTCGCAAGCGGTGCAGCCCACCCGATGGACGTAAAGATGCGCCTCGCCCAAGAAGTCATCGCGGGCTTTCACGGCGAAGACGCCGCCCGCAAAGCTGCCGACAATTTCCAACGCGTCTTCCGCGACCGCCAAGCCCCCGCTGAAGCCGAAATTCAGCGGATCCCGCAAGGCCCGCCAAAAAAACTCGCCGCCTTGCTCGCCGAGCTGAAGTTAGCCCCCTCAAAAAGTGAAGCCGCCCGGCTCATCGAGCAAGGCGGCGTGGAAATCGATGGCGTCCGCATCGAAGACGGCCGTAAGGAAGTAGATCTAAGCAAGCCAGCCGAATTTCTCCTCCGCGCCGGCAAGAAAAAATTCCTCCGCATCATCATTGAGTGACGGTCTTGTAGGGGCACGATTCATCGTGCCCCTACGGCTGCAAGGTCGCCGCGGCGTTATGCCAGGACCTCCGCCACCAATCCCGCCACTTGCTCCGCAATCGAAATCGCCGCCGTCAACCCAGGCGACTCAATCCCCACCAACTGAATCGCCTGCGGCACCGCTGGATCCCTCGTAATCACAAAATCCGCAATACCATGGCCCGTCGGAGGCACCAGCTTCGGCCGCAACCCCGAATAGCCGAGATGTAAGTCGCTGTCTTCAATTTCCGGTAAAAGCGTCTTGGCGCTCTCCGCAAAATCCGCAATCGGCAGCCGGTTCTTTTCGTAGTTTTCTTTTCCGTCCACATACGTCGCTGTGGGGCCCAGCAGAAACGTTCCCCACAGCGTCTTCGTAAAGTGCACGCCAAGACTCAGCCCGTCATGGTGCGGCAGCGGATAGACAAGGTCGTTGATCAAGGAAGCCCGCGCCCCGCGCACTTCGCAATACTCACCGCGCACCGGATAAATTTTCCACGAATTGTTTCCCAGCAGCCCCGACACTTCATCCGCGTAAAGCCCCGCCGCATTGATCACACAACGCGCTTCAATCGTTTCCTCTTGCACGTCATCTTCGTCGCCGATGCGCAAACCGACGCGAATCGCGCCCGCGACCGGTTCCAGCGACACAACACGCGCGTACGTAACGATCTCCGCCCCTTGCCCAGTAGCAATGCGCGCGTACGCGTGTACCAATTCCTCCGCTGAAACGATCCCCGTCGAAGGCACAACTATCGCCGCCGATCCACGGATGTGCGGCTCGCGCTTACGAATCTCATCCGGTCCAATGATCCGCAGTCCCTCTACGCCGTTGTCTTCACCTTTTTTCTTCAACGCCTCGAGATCGCCTTCCTCCTGCGGATTCGCCGCAACCACCAGCTTCCCCGTATGCCGGAAGGGAACATTATGTTTTTTGCAGAATTCATAAGTCAGCCGGTTGCCCTCGATGCAATGCCGCGCCTTCAGCGAATTTTTCGGATAGTAGATGCCGGAGTGAACGACCCCGCTGTTTCGCGAACTCGTCGCCATGCCCAGCTTGGGATTTTGCTCGACAAGAAACACGTCTTGCCAGCGTGCCGAAACAGCGCGTGCAATCGCGCAGCCAACGACACCACCACCGATAATCAGAATCTTCGCTTGGTCCATGAGTCTATTTTATCCGGGGACGTCATCCATTCGTATTGATTTCGTCGAAGAATGGTTTGCATTCAGCAAGCCTCGCCTGCGTCCCGTCGTGAACCGCGTAAACCGAGTGCCCTTTTTCCGAGTAATGATTGCGCCAGAGCGAAGCCGCGCCGTGCACCCCATCCTTATTCAGCGCATAAAAGAAAATGTGAAACGTCGCCAGTTTTTTCTTGTCGTTGTTGTAGTTCCGCGCAATCCGCGCCAGCGCCTCCAGACAAGCTTCCTCTGGCGACTTGCCGCGCCTCATCATCTCAACGATCGTGTGCCCGCCGCAGATTTTGATGTTCTCCTCGCCCTTGCCGGTCGACCCCGCCGCGCCAACCTCATTGTCAACAAAGCACCCCGCGCCGATGATCGGCGAATCTCCCACGCGCCCTGGAATTTTCCACGCCAGCCCCGAGGTCGTCGTTGTCGCCGAAATATCTCCTTTTTCATTCACGGCCATACAGGGAATCGTTCCCGTTGGCGGATGCGCAATCACGCGCTCTGCATAAGCAATCTTCTCCTTGTCGCCATCGAAGATCGCTGCAACGTGTTCCTTCCATTCCGGGCTATCAATCCCAGGTCTCCAATTCACCGAGGACGCCGCCTTCCACGCCAGCCAAATCTTCCGCGAATGCTCCGTGAGCAGACTCATGTCCTCAAAGCCTTCGTCGACGGCAAACCGGTGCGCTCCTTCGCCGACCATCATCACGTGATTCGTCTTTTCCATCACCGTCTGCGCCAGCCGCGCGACATTCTTGATGCGCCGCACGCCCGCGACCGATCCAGCGCGATGCGTAGGCCCGTGCATCACGCTGGCGTCCAACTCTACCTCTCCTTCCTCGTTGGGCAAGCCTCCGTAGCCGACCGAATCATCGTTCGGATCGTCTTCCACCACTGTGACCGCCGCGATGGCCGCGTCCAGCGTGTCGCCGCCTTTTTTCAAAATGTCCATTCCCTTATCGAGCGCATGAAGTCCATTCGCACTGGAAATAATGATCGGCCGCGTGCCCTGTGCGGGCGCGATGGGCATTGACGACGACCGCGCGCCCACACCCGCATCCGCCGGCAGCGAGCGCCCGAACACTTTGCCCGCTCCCGCCGCAAAACTGCTCGCTAGCGATGTCAGAAAAAACTTACGCCGTGACCACAGTTCCATGACGAAGGCCTCCTCGATGTTCGCGTGCAATATACAAGTGCAAGCAAAAGATTGGAAGTTGCCGGTTATTCCCCGCGGACGGAGTACGCCAATTCAAAAAGGGTTCGCTACCTGATTTTTCTGCCACATGCGAAACCCGCCCAGAAACGCATTATCATTGCTGCCCAGCCGCGCTCCCGGCGGCAGTTCCTTTAATTTCTTGCTGTTCCCTCCGCCCAACACCACGTAATCCGCCTCCAGCGCAAGCTTGAGCTGTTTTGTAATTTTCGCCACATAGCGGCGCCATTTCTTCTTGCCCAGGCGTTCGAGGCCGCGCAAGCCAAGATAGTCTTCGTAGCTTTTGCCATTTTTATAAATCAGGTGGGCCAGCTCCATCGGCTGCAGTATTCCGTTGACGATCATCGCTGATCCCAGCCCCGTGCCCAACCCAAGAAACAACATGCGTCCGCCTTTGTAGCTCCCAACCGCCTGCATCGCCGCGTCGTTCAGAATCTTTACCGGCCAGCCAAACGCTTTTTGAAAGTTGAATCCCACCCACCCGCGCCCCAGGTTGTGCGGCTCGCGCAGCGGTCGCCCGTTGATGATCGGGCCAGGATAGCCCAGAGAAATACAGTCAAACTTCCAATCGGTAACGGCCTTCTTCACGAGGCTCACCATCTTACGCGGCGTCATCGTCGGGCCGGACGGATATTTGCGCGGCTCTTTTTGCCCCGTCGCCAGAAGCTTGACGTTCGTCCCGCCAACGTCAATCACAAGAACTTTCGGAGACTTTCCCGTTTGCTCCGTTTTCATGGCCGCTCCCCCCAATGAACCGCTTCCCGCGATGCGGGTCACGTTTCACGCCCAAAGGATTCTAGAGGGAAGTGGCAATTCGGCGAAGAAAATTCGTAGATTTGTTGCGGGAGAAGCTGAAACTCAGGAAATCTTATTAAGTAGGGCGCACGGCAGTGACCAGAGCGGAGATCGCATTAATCGGAAGCTACCGCATTCGTGGGTTGGTAAAGCCACGCGGCGGACGTGGCCGGAAGACTGCCGCCGCTTTCGGCGTAGCCTCCGGTGATTAGCGCTTTGCCTCCGGAAAGAAGAGTTGTAGAGGCGAAGAAGCGTGCCGCTCCCAACGAGCCGGAAACCCTTGTGAACGTTCCGCTAGTTTCATCATACAGCTCAGCGAACAGGCCACCGCCAGCAACAAGGACTCTGCCATTGGGGAGCAGCGCTACGGCGGCTGGCAGTTTGAAGCGAGTAGTATTCATCGCTCCGGTTACCGTGAATGTTCTTGAGGCGGGATCGTAGATTTCGGCACTCGCATATTCGCCGTGCCAGTCGCGATTGTCGGAGCCCCCCACAATGAGAACTTTTCCGCTGCGCAGAAGAATCGCGGCATGCTTGTGGCGGCCGACACTCATCTGGCCTGCGGAACGGAATTTCCCGATGGCTGGATCGAAAAGTTCCGCGGAACGATAGACATTTTGCGAAGGGTAATGCCCCGAGCCGCCACCTACGATCAAGACTCGCCCGTCCTTGAGAGCCGTCGCCGTGTGCGCTCCGCGAGGCTCGGCCATACTGCCGGTCGCGTTAAACTTTCCAGTTGCGGGATCGTAGATTTCAGCGTTCGCGATAGCATTTTCCTGGCGATCCTCGCCGCCGGCGATAAGCACGCGGCCGTCCGTGAGAAGCGTCGCCGTATTTCCCGCGCGCTCGATGACCAGGTTTCCCGTGGGCGTGAATGTGTTTGTAGCGGGATCGTAAATCTCCGCGGAGCCGCGAAGATCATAGCGGCCAGTCCAGCCGCCCACGATAAGCACTTTGCCGTTCTTCAAAAGCGTAGCGGTGTGCCCCGAACGTCCAATCGTCATCTCGGCTGCCGATTGAAACGTTCCGGAGCCTGGATCGTAGAGCTCCGCGGTGCGATAGGGGTTGTACTCGCCGCCGCTCCCCGCAAATCCCCCGGCGATGAGCACCTTGCCATTCGGCAAGAGCGTGGAAGTGTGGCTGGCGCGAGCAATATGCATCGCCGCGATCTCCACCACGGCACCGTTTCCAGAAGGCCTGGAAGCGACGGGCACCGAGAAGCAAAGCAAAGGTACGAGCATCAGCGAGAGCTGTAAGCAGCCGCCAGTTTTTGTGCCACGCGATTTCATGCCGGACCTCTCAAATTGATGTAACTGAGGAGCATGACGCGCGGAACGCGCAAGGTGTTAACGAGGAATTTGTAAGGGCCGGGCTTGTTTACCCTGTAAGGGCCAGCCCGTTCCGCAAAGTGTAATGAGCTTCGGAGCTATCCGAGAGAGAGAGAACTAGTGGGGCGCAAGAGTCGTAGAAAAGCTATCGTTTGCAGCCGTGTCATAAAGGTGAAGCAGTTCAGCCGCCCGCTTAAGCAAATCGGCGGGCAAATCGCCTGGCTGGTAGTCGACCCACCCGGTCGTGAAGTTGAGCGGAATTCGTTCGCCTGATGCGCTGACATCGATGGTGCCAAGACGGTTCAAAACCTGTTTGACCTCGTTCACGCCGCATTCGGGCAGCAAGAGTAGAAAATCATCGTCACTTAATCGCGCGGCAATGTCCGAACCCCGGCTGGCCTTTTTCAGGCGGCGGGCAAGCTCCTTAAGTGCCGTGTCCACGGCGGACTTGCCATAGCGCGAGCTGAGATGCGCGAACTCATCCACATGGAGAGTCGCAAGGCTCAACGCCGAATTTTGGCGCCGCGCACGCGCCACTTCTTTTCCAAGATGTTGCTCGAGAGAAGAGCGCGTGTACAAGCCCGTAACAGGGTCGAGCCCCGTGGCTTCCGAGAATTGTTGCGGAAGCGCTTGGGAATCAAGAGCCAGTCCCGCAGCCAGTTTTCGCAACCGACGGAACGACCACTGCCGGTATACCAGCCATCCATTAAATAACAGAATCAGGCAAAGCGTGGCCCAGCGCGCTTGATCGGATCGGATTTCGTAGAAATAATCCGCATGACTAAAGAACGAATGAATCGAAGTGAGCAGAAAGGCGATCGCCGATAGCGCCGTGACGAATAAAGCGGAGAGCCAAAGCCACCACTCGCTCCGTGAAATCTGCTGCGGATTGAATTCGGCTGCCAGAACGCGGAAATTGCCGGATCCTTCGAGAGGCGAAGGTTTTGGCTTGCTTGCGGAGACTCCCAAGGCTGATTTCATTTTGCGAAAGGTATAGCCGGGCAGCCACTACTTTAGACGCGCGATTCAAATCGGGGCAACATCGAAAACGTACAGGCTCGCACGATTTAAGAACCTGACCCTCCGGGCAGGTGCCGCGAGAACTCTGCGCCGTCGCTCAGGTCTAAGCGGGCGAAGCAATTTTTTGCTCTTTCCTTGATACAAGCGCGGCATGATTCCTTCCTTCGTAGGAGCACGGCACGTTTGCACTGCTTGCCCTGAGGAACGAAGGGAGCCTCGGATGGCCGTGCCTGGGCTGAAACAAGTGCGGCCTCTTACAGCACGGTTCCGTTCGGCAAGCTGGCCGCGGGAACTTTTGCAGCAGGCAGAGGCGCGTGTTCGAGAACTCGCCGCGCATAAAGCGCGACGTTTTTCACGCCGGCAGCGTAGGCCGGATTGGGATTGCGAACGCCGCCATTGTACGCGCCGACGGCTTGGTCCACGTGGCCATCGAAGCGGTCCAGAAGATCTCGGAGAACGAGTCCCGCGTAAGTGGTAAGCACTTCGCTGTTCACCGAATTCACGTCAAGATCGCGCGAAGGCCGCAGGCGCGGCGGCAACTGATCGTAATTGCGCTTGTCCTTCAGATAAAACTGGTGAGCCGCGCGCAATGTTTCGCGCGAGATTTGCCACGTCCCGATCGAGTAGTCGCTCACGAGAACGCGCTTGCGGTCGCGTTCGAGAATAATGTCGCCGCGTTCCGCGCGCTTCTTCCAAACCGCGTGCCTTAGATCCCCATCGACGTCCATGTAGTTGTTTTCCATCGCGCCCACGCCGAGAAAATAGTCCAGCGGCAGATTGTAAAAATGCGCGACGTCGAGTATGTCGGAAGCAAGCCGCAGCGCCTGATGATGAGTCAGCGGCTTAGGCGCGCGTGTGCTCTGGCCGACAACGCGCCAATCCGTTTGGGATTTGAAAACGAGAAAGTCCGCGAGCGCAGGCAGTAGCTGGAAAGACGGAAGCGTTTCCAATTTTTGTTCGGTCGGAAGGTTGTAGGCGTTCTCGAACATTCGGCTTTGCTGTTGCGCGAAAGCGAGATCCTGCCGCGTCCAAGCGACAAGTTCATGGTGCGAGATGAGTCCGTGCGCTTCCATGCGATTGAGACGAAGTCCGGCGGTCAGCTGATCGTTTTCGACGAGCATAAAAATCTTGTAATTCGCGCGTTTGCCGTTGTGGCCTGCGGTCAGGAGGATTTTCGAAGCGTCGTCTGGATCGCGCCCGCGAAGGTATTCGTATCTCAGAAAAGCTTCGAGTTGGTCGTCGAACGAAGCGATTTCCGCGCAAGCCACTTCGTTCGAGAACGGCAGCGCTACGTTTCGGTCATGGACTTTCGGATCGAGATGCCGACGATGCGCCGAGACACGCATCCGGCGCGGCCAGAGCCGATCGGCAGTCCATGAAGTTAGCGTAAGCGCCGAGAGAGCAAGTGCTGCTAGCGCACGTGCAGAAAACAGCTTTGCCGAGGAGGGACGGTGGAGATTGCTGGTGAGGTTTTTGGCCGACATGGCTGCAGCCCTCGTTGCGTTCGCTGGTGACGCATACTCGCGAGAGAGGAGTGCATGCACGCTGCCGATAGATTCAGGGCCGCGCCCGTCTGCAAACTAAAGAAAATAAGCTCTTTAACGGGAGCTTACCAGTCAGCCGAGGTTGAGACGTGTCAGGGCATCGTGTCTGCGCGTCCAGAAATCCACAGGAGATCTTCGCGGCTGGGGCAGGCTGCGTTCGCGCAGCTCCAGCGTTTTGGGCCAGGGCTGTTGCTCGAACCGCAGGGCGACAAGAGGAGAAGACTAGAGCGGGCGCGCCGCGCAGCGCCCCGACGGCATGTGCGTTTACCATTTTTTGATACGAAACCGTTATACTCGCGCGATGGAAATTCATAATTACGGCGTCCGCAGGCCCTCTTTTTTGTTTCTTTGCGTGCTTTGTATTTCTGGCGCTGCTCCCTCGCTCTTTGCGCGGCAAGCCGAGCAGACGGTGCAACTGCCGAACGGCAAATTGCTGGGTGAAGTTCCGGGCTCGCCGCGGCTGATAAACAATCTACCGACGGCCATTGCCCTCTCTCCCGATGGACGGTTTGCGGTGCTGCTCCACAGCGGATTTGGCGCTTACACTTCCGGAGAGAAGCAGTCTCTCTCCGTTCTCAATCTCGAAACGAATGCGCTCGAGGACTTTCCGGATGAGCGGCTGGGCAGCGAAGCCAAGCAAACGTATTTTCTCGGATTGGCGTTCAGCCTGGACGGCAAACACCTGTTTGCAAGCATGGCCTCGCTGACCGATCCGCTTGGGAAGCAGAAGGGGAGTACGGGAAACGGGATAGCGATTTATGGCTTTGAAAACGGGCGGATTGTGCCTGAACGATTTCTGCCCATCGCGCCGCGCGCGAAAATCCCTGCGGGGAAAAAGCGACGCGCTGACCTAAAGGACGTTACATATCCGGCGGGGCTGAGCGTCGGCAATAGCGGGGGCGAAGAGCGCTTGCTGGTGGCGAATAACAATTCCGATGAAGCTGTTCTGGTGAATACGGCGAACGGCAGAATTGTTTTTCGTTTCGATCTCTCCATGTTCAGGCAAATTCCAGCATCGCTGCCTTACACAACGGTCATGACGAAAGACGGAAAGCGCGGATTCGTATCGCTTTGGAATGCATCCTCGGTCGCGGAGCTGGATCTGGTGAATGGGCGGCTGGTGCGCAACATTCCGCTGCGCAAGCCGGAATTGCCCTTGGCAGGAGGGTCACATCCCACAGCCTTGCTATTGAATCGAGATAACTCGCTGCTCTACGTGGCGCTGACGAACCACGACGAAATCGCCGTGATCAATTCAACCTCGGGACAAATCGTTTCTTACCTTTCCACGAAACTTCCGGGACAAAAATATGGCGGCAGCGATCCGGAATATCTGGCTCTCTCGACGGACGAAAAGACGCTTTTCTCCGCAAATGCAATCTCGGATTCGGTGGCGGTGTTTGATCTTGCGAAAGAGAGCGGTGGCGGAGCCGCCGAAGCAACCGGGTTCATTCCTACCGAGTGGTACCCCACGGTCGTTACCGCAACTGGGAAGGATTTGTTGATTGCCAGCGCGAAGGGAAAAGGTTCCGGGCCAAATCCGACGGCGATCGGCAAGAAAAAGGACGGACGAATCCAGTATCCATACGGCCCCGCGATGATTCATGGCTCGCTGGCGCGCATTCCGCTTTCGGACGTGACGGCAAACTTGGCGTCGTACACGAAACAGGTGGTTGAAACAAATGCTCAGCGTGGCAACGGGGATCGTGTGCCTTTTGCCGGCGGCGAAAACAAAATCCATCACGTGATTTACATCATCAAAGAAAACCGAACGTACGATCAGGTTTTTGGCGACCTGGTGGGCGCGAATGGCGATTTGTCTTTGACGATGTACGGCGAAGAGATCACGCCGAATCAGCACAAACTCGCGCGTCAATTCGGGATTCTCGATAATTTCTACGACAGCGGGGATGTTTCGGGAGACGGGCATATCTGGTCGAATTCCGCATCAATTTCGGACTACATCGCGAAGACTTGGCCAATCGGTTATCGCGGCAACGAGCATACTTACGATTCGGAAGGCACGTTGCTGAATGGGATTTCCGTCGAGGACCAGGTTCCTGATGCGGGAGAGCCGACCGGGGGCTATCTCTGGAAGAACTTCGCCAGCCACGGTGTTTCTTACCGGCACTATGGCGAGTTTATCGTGAGCCGCTGGTGCAACGAAAAGAACGATGAGGGAGGAGCGGCAAGCGGGCCGCCGAAGGCGGAAGGCCGGAATTGCGCGCGAGCTGTAATCCATAAAGGCGAGCCGCTGGAAAAGAATGTGGGAGAGCCGCGCGGCGGGCCGAGTCCGTATCCATGGGCGATTCCGGTGCTGGCGAAGAATGTAGCGAGCGAAGAGGAATTACGAGGACATTTCGATCCGCTGTTTCCGGACTTTGAAGTGGCGTATCCGGATCAGTTGCGCGCGGATGAATTTCTAAATGAGTTCCGTCAGTTTGTGGCTTCGCGTGAAGCTGGCAAGGACGCGATGCCGCAATTCATTCTTTTGCGGCTTCCGGACGATCACACGGCGGGCCTCTCGAAAAACAAACCACGGCCCGCGGCTTCCGTTGCGGACAACGACTTGGCCATCGGGCGAGTTGTGGATGCGGTGTCACACAGCGCGTATTGGGACGACACTGCGTTTTTGATTTTGGAGGATGACGCGCAGGACGGTCCGGATCACGTGGACTCTCACCGAAGCTTGGCGCTGGTGATCAGCAAGTACGCACCAATGACTTCGGGCGGAGGAGTTGAGAGCAAACCGTTCGTCGACCATTCTTTCTACACGACGATCAACGTCGTACGCACGATCGAATCGCTGTTAGGAGTGCCGCCAATGAACGCAAACGATTCGCGCGCGGCAGTGATGGCGCCTCTATTCAGCGGTCCCGGGCAGCAACCTGCCTTTTCAGCGGATTTTCGCAACCGCGACAATGGATTGATCTATCAGATGAATACGTCGGAATGGAAAGTGGGGAAAAAGCTGGATTTCAGCCACGCCGACGCGGTGGATACGGCGTTCCTTAATAAAGTTCTTTGGAAGGACCGCATGGGCGACGCGCCGATGCCGCCGCCCCAACACAATGTTTTCCCGGCAACGGCGGGCAAAACCGCCAAAAAAGACTCGGACTGAGTATGCCGACGTATTACGCCAGCGTGGAAAAAAAGATCGCTCCGCGGCGGTCCGTGGCGCTCTTCGCTTTGCTGGCGATTGCGATGGTGGTGGTTTCTTATATTGTGATCGTGATGCTGGCGGCGGCATGCGTTTACCTGCCATTCCTCGCTTTTACGAGCATGGAACATCCTCCGGCTCAGCTGGGGCTTTTCGTGCTCGGCGGCATCGTAGTCGGCGCGACGATCCTGTGGTCGCTGGTTCCCAGGCGCGAAAAGTTCGATGCGCCGGGGCTTTTGCTGGAGCCTTCGGCGCATCCGAAACTATTCGCAGAGTTGAATGCAATTGCTAGTTCGTTGAACGAGCCGATTCCGCGCGAGGTGTATCTGGTTGGGCAGGTCAACGCGTTTGTGGCGGACCGTGGCGGGATTATGGGCATCGGCAGCAGGCGAGTGATGGGGATTGGACTGCCCTTGCTTTCCAGCCTGACCGTTTCCGAAATGCGGGCGGTCCTTGCGCATGAGTTCGCACACTACTACAGCGGCGACACCAAGATGGGGCCTTGGGTCTACAAAACGCAAAGCGCTATGATTCGCGCCTTTCGGAACATTGGTTCCCTCGGGCAGCTTGGGCGAATCGCCGCTCTTCAGTTTATGAACATAGTGGCGACGTTCATCCTGAAGTGGTATTTCATTTTCTTTTTGCGGGTGATCAATTTTGTGTCGCGTAAAAAAGAATACCGCGCCGATGAGCTGGCTTGTTTGGTGGCGGGTACTGAGCCGCTTGTGCAGGGCCTGCGCAAGATCCATGGGGCGTCGATGGCTTGGGGGCCTTACTGGAATTCGGAAGTTGTGCCGGTGCTAAATCAGGGTTGCAAACCAGCGATTGCCGATGGATTTTCGCGATTCATGGCAGCGCCGCAAATCGAAGTACAGGTGACCAAGGGAATTGAACGAGAGATTGCGGAAGGTAAGACCCAGCCTTACGACACGCATCCTCCCTTGCGAGACCGGATTGCGGCGATCGAGAAAATTAAGGATGAACCGGCCGAAAAAGAAAGTGAGCTGGCAATTTCGCTGCTGGAACAGCCAGATTCCACGGAATTGCAGTTTCTCGAACTGATGAACCCCAAGCTAGCAAAGAATTCGTTGCGGCAGGTGGGTTGGGACGAAATCGGACAAACGGTGACGATCCCTTCGTGGAAGGCTGCGGTCGGCGAGTATGCGCCGATGATGAATGGGATTACGGTGGGATCCTTGCCTGAGGTCGTGAAAAACCTGCCGCAAATGGGATCGAAGATACGCGATCCGCGCGGAATGTTGCTGACGCCGCAGCAGCGTGCGCAAAGAGCGGGACAACTGCTTGGGATGGCGCTAGGCCTCGCGCTACTCGAGCGTGGCTGGGAATTGGAAGCCCAGCCGGGAAGTTTCTTTTTGGCTAAAGGTACGGAGCGAATCAATCCGCCGGCGCTGATGGAAGAGCTGTCGGAGGGAAAAATCTCGCCTGAAAACTGGACGAAGATGTGCGAGGAGTTTGGAATTGCGGATTTGGAGCTGACCTTCACAGCGGGAAGCGCTCCGGCAAGCGACGAGCGCGCAACGCACATGAAGAGAGACAACTAGCAGACATTGGGCTACTTGCCGAGGACTACGCCGACACCCGCGAGCAGCAATTCCAGCTTCGAGGACGGGAGCTTGCCGACGCGCGAGGTAAGAAGTTCCTTATCTAAACTGGTGATTTGGGATGCATTGGCCACCGAGTCTTTCCGCAAGCCGGTCAGGCGCGCTGAGAGAGAGACGTTGCCAGGAGCAAGACCCCATTTGAGGTTGCTGGTCAGCGGCACGCAAACAACTGTGCCGCTGCGACTGTGGTTCAACGCATCACACTGGACGACAATAACTGGTCTTCGATAGCCCGGACCAGAGCCGGTAGGGGCTGGCGAATCAGCCCACCAGATTTCGCCTTGAGAAATTACCACTCGGTTTTCTCTAAAACACGACGAGCAGCGGCCGAAACAAAGGCATCTTTCGTATCGCCAATCTCGTCACAAGCGGCGTTCATGGCTTCGGTAACTTTGTCAGCGGAATGGTGTGCCAAGTATTCCTTCAGTGTGTCGCTGAATAGGCGGCTTCGCGAACGCTTGGTGCGCCGCGCGAGGCGTTCAGCACCTTCGAAGACCTCGTCAGGAATCGAGACTGCCATTTTCATACCATTAGTATAACTCGCTCGTGAAAGGGCGGCAGGGGGCATTAGTGCCCAAAGCTAGTGGAAGGGAACGAGAACCTATTGCAACGTTTGCGGAGGAGTCCTTTTCAGGCGAAGGGCGATTCCGTTTTGAAATGCGGGAGTCTGCAAAACTTTCTCACCGCCTTTGTGTGCAAACTTCTCCCACTGCTTGGATTCTCCAGTTACTACATTCACCCACTCGGCGGAGTAGCTCCCCGGCGGAAGTTCGAGAGTCAGGCTGGTTGGGCCATTCCCATCGAGATAGATTGCGTATTCCTTGCCCGCGTCGGAAAGTACCCGAGCCGTTGCCCCCGCTGAGTGCTTCACGGTGCGCGCGTCTGGCCGAAGATCAACCAGAGAGAACGACTGGAGAAACTGGCTGAGGATGTGAAGCTGGTGGCGCAGCGCCGCGCTGCCGCCTCCGGGACCGTTCGGATCAGAGTAGGAGCCGTCTTCGTGGCCGGTGGTGAACGAATAATCCAATGCGCCGAATGTACTTCCGCCGGAGAGCATGAAATTCCACGCTTGACGGCGGTAGGCATCGTCGTCACGTCCGAGAAAACCGGTTTCGTCGTAGGAAATGGCTTTGCTGAGGCCGTAGTTTAGTGTCACGGCGTCCGGGTAGGCGTAATGAAAATTCACGACGTCAACGTTGGGCAAGAGCTTGCGGATTGGCGAACGAAAATTGGAATAGTTTTGGGCGATGAGGTGGCGATTCGGAAGCGACGATTCCTCTTGCGTGATCCACTCGGCTACGCGAGCTTGCCATGCCATTGAGAGTTCATCCGGGAGATCGACCGAGTTCGGATACGTGTCTCGCGCGGGCGGGCGAAGGTACGGGTTGATGACGTCGTTGAGAACGGGACGGTCGGACCACGGCTCGTTTTGGATTTCGAAGATGACGTTGTCGAAGGCGTTGGCTTCGCGAACTATCTTGCGCGCGTATTTTTCTTGATACGCGAGGATGTTTCCATTTTCGAGTGTGTTGAGTTTCTTCCAGTCGATAGCGTCCGTGCCGTTAACGTTGCTCGCAGAATTTAGAGCGCTCACTTGCCATTGAGCTTCGGCGTAATGAGCCGAGAATAGAGTCACTTCCACAACGATTCCTCGCTTGGCAGCTTCCGACAGAAAATCGCGATAGCGCGCGAAGAATTCTTGATCCCATCTTTCCAGATCGAATTTATTTCCGCCACCGGTGTAGCCAGGCGTATCGCTGCGTGCCCACGGTGCCACGAAGCGTTCGGGCTCGGGAGCGAGATCGTTGTGCAGGATGCCGAAAGATTTCGCGGGGACCTCCACATAGGAGCCAGCAAAGAGACGCGTGTAGTTCAGGCCGTCGGCTTCCAGCGCGGCGAGATAGCGGTGATAGTCAAAATCGCGGTTCAACACGGCGCCGTAGTGCTCGCCGCTCGTGATCAGAGCGACGGCTTTTCCTCGGAAAAGGAAGTAGTGCGGATTTGCTGGATGAAGACGGATGGATTGCGCTTGGGCGGTGGGCGTTTCGTGTGTTTGCGGTCGTCCTTTCGCCGGTGCGAGAGGAACCGCGGCGATTGCAACTAGCGCCGCAGTGTACATCGCTTTGCGCATCACGTGGCCATCTGCGTTGATCATTATTAGGACGCGACGGATTAGCGCGCGGCTGGTGCGGCAAGCCGCGCGGAATTCGCCAGAGCACGTAACGATTCCGTGAACGGCGCGCGGGCGACGCCGCGCTCGGTGAAAATCGCGGCGATGTAGCGAGCAGGCGTGACGTCGAAAGCGGGATGCGCGGCGTGAACGTCAGGCGCGATGCGCATGCCTTGCAGATGCGTGACCTCGGCGGCGGAACGTTCTTCGATGGGGATGTGATCGCCGTCGGGGATGGAGAGATCAAAGGTCGAGACCGGAGCGGCGATGTAGAAGGGTACGTTGTTTTCTTTGGCGAGAACGGCGATTTGGTAGGTGCCGATTTTGTTAGCCGTGTCGCCGTTGGCGGCGATGCGGTCGGCCCCGGTGACGATGGCGCCGACTTTGCCGGTCTTCAGAAAGTGGCCGACCATATTGTCGGTGATGAGCGTGAGCGGAATACCGCCTTTGTGAAGTTCCCAAGCAGTGAGCCGCGCGCCTTGCAGATAGGGACGCGTTTCGGGCACGAGTATGTGGATTTTCTTGCCCTGCTCGAAGGCGACGCGGATCACACCCAGCGCGGTCCCGATGCCGCCGGTAGCGAGCGCGCCAGCGTTGCATTGCGTCATGACTTGTCCGCTCGCGGGCATGAATTCTGCCCCGTAGCTGCCGATGGCTTCGTCGGTGGCTTTTTTTTCCAGATGAACTTGTTGGGCTTCTTCAACCATTGCTTGTCGAATCTTCGACAGGTCTGACGTTTGCGAGGTGAGTTCGGCGAAGCGGCGCTTCATGCGCTCGATGGCCCAGAAAAGATCGACAGCGGTTGGACGCGTCTTTGCGAGCGTATCGCAAATTTCCGCAAACTCCACCCGCAAGGACTCGATGGAATTTGCGGAAGAATGAAGAACACCTAGCGCGGCGCCCATAGCCGCAGCCACTCCGATGGCCGGCGCGCCACGGATGACCATGTCGCGGATGGCTTTCGCGACTTCGCGGTAGTTGGTGTAGGTGTAGCTGACTTCCTCGGCGGGAAGCAGGCGCTGGTCGAGCATGACTACACCGCGGTCGGTCCATTCGATGGGTTGGGCTACGTACATTATCTCGAGTCCCCGGAATAAATCATTGTAACGAACAACGCTTTAGAAGACGAATCCGTCAGTGAGCGGGCGGCATTTTGGGGAAGCCCAAGATGCCTAGAATGGTGACGAGGGCGATGGTGGAGTTGTAACCCAGGTGGAGCAGAAAACTTGAGAAGACCGACCCGGTGCGGGCGCGCACAAACGTGAAGATAACGCCAACTGCTATGAGTACGGAGACGAGGCTCCAAGTCCAGCCAAGCTGGGCGCCGTGCATCAACCCAAAGAGGACGCCCGTGACGATGACGCCAAACGCCACGCCGAAGGTTTTCGCAAACAGCGGGTAGAGATAGCCGCGAAAGACGGTTTCTTCGACAAGCGGCGCCACCAAAACGGCCATGGCCATAAACAGGATCGCCGTGTTTTTGTAGTGGAAGAGCTCCTCGATAGGCACATCCTCGGGGGGCTGCATTTTCGCAGTAACGGCAAAGACCACAAGGGAAAGGCCGCAACCCGCAAAAAAGAAAAGCCACGGGCTGCGCGGGCGGCCGCTGCCGCGCCGTACGAGTTTCCTCCAACCGAGAGTCCTCCAAAAGGGTGAGCCGGGAAGGACCGATAAACTGACGTAGAGAAAAAGAAAAATCAATGCATACAGGAGGACCATGCTGCCAACGGCGAATACCGGCCTTGACATAACGAACCGCTCGAAGTCCTTTTCGTTGGAAAGACGGCGGAGAGGAGCGGCGTAATAAACCATGAAGCTGACCTGCACAAGAAAAAAGCTGACGGCTCCAAAGAATAGGAAAACGACAAAATGCAGCCACGACCAGGAGATGCGCAAGTCCTCGGGGAGAGACGGGCCGTAGGAAGCGGCGGCCACAGGAACAGTAGCCGCGAGGCTGATGGGGTCGCCGGCCAGCAGAGGTTCAGGAGGAGGGGAAAGCGGAGGAGCCGCGCCTGGATTCGCTCGGCCGGACTCCGGAGGAGAATGCGAGGAGATCTCTTGCTCCGGCGGAGGAGGAGAATTTTCGTTTTCGTCGAAGAAGGTCATCGTTTGCCTTGGCGCCGAGTCTTCGGCCAGCCGGCAGCCAGCGCGGCAGCGACCAGCGGCATCAGCAATTCGTGGTGGCCCGTGATAGCGTAGCCGCGCGATTCCGATTTGCGGCCTCCGCGAGCGGATACGGTGGGACGCTTCACTACATTCTGCAACGGACGGTAGTGCTGGATAAAGTCAAAGTTGGCTGTGGTAATGGGCTGCAGGGGCACGCCGAGATTGCGCGCAACACTCACGGCTTTCAGAAAAACTTCGGGAAGAAGCACGGCTGATCCCCAATTTAAATAGATGCCGCCGGGATGCATTTGTTTCACGAGAGCGCAGAAGAGACGGAAATCGAGAAAGGTGGCTGCGCCGAGGCAGGGGCCGTCGGCTGCGGGATGCATGTGTGGGATGTCAGTGCCGATCGCGAGGTGGATGGTGACGGGAATGCGTTGCTTGTAAGCGGCCACGAGAACGCTGGAAGCGGCGTGTTTTACGTTTAGGATGCCGCTCGTGAGGAACTGGCCGGCGGCTTCGCCGTAGCCGATGTGGAGGCGAGCGGCTAGTTTTGAAAATTCGTTGATGTACTGGCCGGTTTCGCTGGCCATGCCGAACTGGCCTTCGCCGAGGCCGGCTTCCACGTCCTCGGAAGTGTTACCGGCGAGAGCAATCTCGAAATCGTGGATGAGGGCAGCGCCATTCATGGCGATTCCGGAGATGAAGCCGCGTTTCATCAGATCGATGAGCACAGGGCCGAGGCCAACTTTAATCACATGGCCGCCAATTCCCCACAGGATGGGGGCGCGTTGTTTGCGTGCGCGAAGGATAGCCGCAAGCAGGCTGCGCAGATCTTCCGCGGCGAGGATGCTCGGGAGCGAATTGAGAAATTTAGTGATGGAAGCGTTCCCGGTTACTGGTTTGGCGAAATCGCGGACGCTCACCTTACTTTTGCGAGATGAAAGCGGATATATGTGGACCGAGCCAAAAGTGAGCGGCGGCGTGGAATAGACGCTCATAGTAAGGAACTCACTTTACGGTCAGACAACGAAGCTTGCAAGTCGGAGACCCACCATTCTGAAAGTTCGCTCTCGCGCGGCACAATAGTCAGCAGAAGAACCTGCCGACGGGAATCACGCCACCCAGGAAAGCGATCAGCGGGATGTCGGCAAAGCAGGATATGGCGATTCCGCCCAAGCGCCACAGACGATCCTTCCGCCCTGTTGTGGTGAACCACTCTGAAAAGTAAACGGGCCCGGGCAAAATGAGAACGGCCATGATACTCCATTCAATCCAGCGCACTGGCACGTAGATGATCAAGTAGGTGATGACGTTTGTCGGAAGACTGGGTGTCAGGGAAGAGATCAGTGAAGCGCTGAGCAAGAAGATCAGATAACCGAAAACAATTCCCATCAAGAGGCGCAATGTTCCAAGACCGAGCGCGCGAGGAATGGCGAATCTTACGCCAGAGCGAAATAGACGCATGCCTGCATAGCACCACACACAATACGCAACAAATTTTGCTATGAAGTAAAAAACTGGACCATCCATCATCGAGAAGACTCCTTCCCAACGGTATTATTTGCTGGATCCATTGGCGTGGCCGTTGTTGGAGATGCCCAGGACGCGGGCCAAAGCTTGGCCAGTATAAGACTTTTTGGTGCGGGCGACCTGTTCGGGCGGGCCTTGGGCGACGATGCGGCCGCCGCCTTCGCCGCCTTCCGGGCCGAGGTCGATGATCCAGTCAGCTTGTTTGATGACGTCGAGGTGATGCTCGATGATGAGAACGGTGTTGCCGAGAGCGACGAGGCGCTGGAGAACGTCGAGGAGTTTGCGGACGTCGTCGAAATGCAGGCCGGTGGTGGGTTCGTCGAGGATGTAGAGAGTGCGGCCGGTTTGGCGCTTGGAGAGTTCGCGGGCGAGCTTGATGCGCTGGGCTTCGCCGCCGGAGAGAGTTGTGGCGGATTGACCTAGCGTAACGTAGCCGAGGCCGACTTCGACCAGCGTCGAAAGCTTTTGCTGAATTTGCGGGATGTTTTCCAGGAGTTTCAGCGCGTCGGACGAAGGAAGATTCAGAACGTCGCTGATGGTATGTCCCTTGTAACGGACGGCCAGCGTTTCCGAATTGTAGCGCTTGCCGCGGCAGACTTCGCACATCACGTAAACATCGGGCAGGAAATTCATTTCGATGCGGCGGAGGCCGTCGCCCTGGCAGGCTTCGCAGCGGCCGCCTTTTACGTTGAAACTGAAGCGGCCGGGGCGGTAGCCGCGTTCGCGCGATTCGGGAAGCATGGCGAAGAGCTCGCGGATGGGCGCGAAGACGCCGGTGTAGGTGGCGGGATTCGAGCGCGGCGTGCGGCCGATGGGGGCTTGATCGATCTCGATGACTTTGTCGATTTGCTCGGCGCCGAGAAGTTCGCGATACGCACCGGGGGGCTCCATCGAGCGATAGAGTTTTTGCGCGAGAGCGCGATAGAGAATGTCGTTCACGAGCGTGGACTTGCCTGAGCCAGAGACGCCAGTCACAACGGTGAGCAAGCCAAGCGGCAGCGTCACATCTACATCTTTCAAATTATTTGCGCTGGCGCCGAGGATCTGGATCGCTTTGCCATTGGGGCTGCGGCGTTTTTCGGGAACGGCGATTTTTAAGGCGCCGCTGAGATAGCGGCCGGTGAGCGATTCGGCGCTGGCGGCGATTTGTTCGGGTTTGCCTTGCGCGACGAGGTAACCGCCGGCGTTGCCAGCGCCAGGGCCGAGATCGACGACGAAATCGGCGCGGCGAATGGTGTCTTCGTCATGCTCGACGACGAGAACCGTATTGCCCAGATTGCGAAGCTGCTCGAGAGAACCGAGCAGGCGATCGTTGTCACGCGCGTGAAGGCCTATGGACGGTTCATCGAGAACGTACAGAACGCCGCGGAGTCGCGAGCCGATCTGCGTCGCAAGGCGAATGCGCTGGGCTTCGCCGCCGGAGAGTGTGGCGGCCGAGCGATCCAGGCTGAGATAGCCGAGCCCCACAGCGAGCAGAAAATCTATCCGCTCGGCGACCTCTTCGAGGGGACGGCCCGCAATTTCGCGCTGGCGAGAAGTTAGCTGCGCGAGGATTTTATCGACAGCCGGCCGTGAGGCGGCAAGCGAGAGCGCCGTGAAATCGGCAATGGAGTAGCCGGCTAGCTTGACCGCAAGCGATTCAGGACGAAGGCGCTTGCCATGACAAACATTGCAGAGCGTGGCCGACATATATTGCGTCATCCACTCACGGTAAGAATCGGAGTTGGATTCCGTGAAGTTGCGATCGAGAAATTTTAGGATACCCGGAAAACGGAAAGCCTTTTCGCCTTGTGACTTCTTGCCGGCGGATTCCTTTTGTTCAGAAACGATGCGCCCATTAGACGGCGGATAGCCGTAGAGGAGCAGGTTCTGGATGCGAGGAGGAAATTTCTCAAAGGGCGTTTCCAGATCAATGTGATAGGCGTAGGCGGCAAGTTCAAGCGTGCGCTTAAGGATCGCGGAGCTTGAGCCGGGACCGAGGCCGCCGTCGAAGAGCGGACGCGTCCAATCCGAGATGATTCTCGCGGGGTCGAAATCGTACTTGGAACCCAAACCATTGCACGCGGGGCAGGCGCCGTACGGCGAATTGAAGCTGAAGGAGCGCGGCTCGAGCTGCGGAACGGAAATGCCGCAGTCCGGGCACGCCAGTTTTTCGGAAAAGGTATGTTCCTTGCCGCCGACCACGGCTACCGTTACGAGGCCACCAGCAAGTTTCAGCGCGGTGGCGATGGATTGTTCGAGGCGAGCAGCGATACCCTGCTTGACCAGCAAGCGATCGATTACGACTTCGATGGTGTGATTCTTGCGTTTGTCGAGAACCGGCGGAACATCGAGCGGCAAGAGTTCGCCGTTAACGCGCACGCGGACGTAACCGTCTTGCGCCAGCTTTTCAAATTCCTTTCGGTACGCTCCTTTTCGTCCGCGAACGATGGGCGCCAAAATCATGATGCGATCATCAGGCTGGCACAGCTCGCCATTGAGGATGGCTTGCACGATCTGCTCGCTGGACTGGCGCGCGATGGGTTTGCCACACTTCGGGCAGTGGGGTACGCCAACCGACGCATAGATGACTCGGAGATAATCGTAAATCTCGGTGATGGTGCCTACCGTGGACCGCGGAGAGCGGGTGGTGGTTTTCTGCTCGATGGCGATCGATGGCGAAAGGCCTTCGATGACGTCGACTTCGGGACGCTCCATTTGATCGAGAAACTGGCGGGCGTAGGCGGAAAGCGATTCGACGTAGCGGCGCTGGCCCTCGGCATAGATGGTGTCGAAGGCCAGTGAGGATTTGCCGGAACCGGAGAGCCCAGTGATAACGGTTAGGGTGTTCCGGGGGATTTCAACGCTAATGTTTTTCAGGTTGTGCTGCCGCGCGCCCCGAATGACGAGTTTGGTCAGGCCCATGAGACGGAAACGCTCCCTCCACAGGAGCTCTGGCACCCAGTGGGTAGACTGAGGCCAGAATAACTCTTCACAATAGCAGGGACGATTCCGCAGGGTCAAGAATGGCTAGCGCGTGAAAGCCCCGCGACGGTCAGCCCTTATCGAGCGCCACGGGATGTGAGCACCGCGAATGTGGCGCCTTGAATCCTAGCCTAGTTAACCATAACCACCACCCCTCCCCTGTTTTTCTGTAACCGTTGCATCTAAAAGAGTTAGCGGATTACTTAACCTACTTAGAATCAACGCTTACGGGAAAACCTTGCAAGTGTTGCATCTAAAGGGCTTATTCACACGATGGCAGGGCGGGCATTGTTGTAACTATTGCGGATAAAGGACTTAGGTCGGAACGACACCCCAGAAAGCAAAAACGCCAGCGAGACGCTGGCGCTATTCGTAATAAATGACAATATTACCTAGTTCTTCTTATACGCTTGAAGTAACCATCTGTCAATAGCCAAGACTGGGAGGCAAATAGGTGGAATCAGACGATTTGCTGAGGGGCGAGGGGGGACAGCCCCATAGGAGACGCCGGGTTTAGCTGACGGGTAAAATTTCGCGGGGGTAGAGCATTTTTACCCTGCAATGCAGCGACAAGCGACTGAAAATAAATGAGTTAGTATTGGCTTCCGAGGTGCACTAGTAATGGCAGTGGGGGAGGCGAACCGAGGATCCCTTTAGGGGATTGAGGGCTGGGCCGGTTCGTTTCTCCCCCCTTTTTTAGTTTCGCCGATCGGTCGCACGGAATTCTCTCCGGACCGTCACCATCCTTCCAAAGCACTCCACTAAACACGAACACGGCGGAAGTATGCCGGGTTCATGTCTGCACTCCACAAAGTGGCCTGTCGCGGTTTTCGTGGGAAATAATGGGGATCGGAGTTACGTGACTCGCGAAACGTTAGTGCGCATCCAGATGGCGGCTGGCGTAATCGCTGAGAGTCAGAGAGAGCATGATGGCGAGCCAGAAAAAGCCGGCAAAGACAATAAGTTTGGTGCGTTTCGAACTGTAGTATGCGTGCATGAAAAAGAGAATGACGAGAATTGCTTTGCAAGTGGCAATGACCAGAGCGACGATGATGTTCAAGCTGTGGAAGTACGCGTTGAGGTCCACGGTCGCGGCGTAGACGGTCGTGACGGTCAGAATCATCAGCACGGCGAAAATCAGAAGATAAATTTTTGGCGAAACAATGTGTTCAGACACGCGTGCCTCTCCAGAGTGACGCTGCTAATGCCGGTCAATCAGATATAACAACGGGAAAAGATAAATCCACACGATATCGACGAAATGCCAATAGAGGCCGACGTTCTCGACGGGCGTGTTGTATTGCGCCGTGAAGCGGCCTTTCGTGGACTGCTGAATCAACCAAAGAAGAAGCCCTGCGCCAATAATCATGTGCAGAGCGTGTAAGCCTGTCATGCCGAAGTAAAGAGAGAAAAAGAGCTGGGAATTGGCATTGACGGCAGTCTCGCCGCCCATCTTTTTCGTCAATTCATCCAGTTCAACCTTTTCCTTTGCGAGGTCTTCTGGGCTGACATTGCTGCAGGCCCCCGGATTATTCGTGCAGTAATACATGTCAAAACTGAGCCCAGGGACGTGGTGCTCGACGAACTTGTCGTGGTATTCGATGCCCTTGATGCCCAGGAAGACACTGCCCAAAACCAAGGTGGCAATGAGGAAGAAAGTGACCAGCTTTTTCTTGCCGACTTGAGCCGACCAAACGGACATGGCCATGGTCAAGCTGCTGCCGATGAGGACGACGGTGTTGATGGCGCCCCAGCTCAGTTTGATGGTGCGGCTGGAAAAAGAGAACACGTCCGGGTAAGTGTGGCGGTTGATCGTATAAGTGAGGAAGAGGCCGCCAAAAAATAAAATTTCGGTGGACAGAAAGATCCACATGCCAAGCGTGGCGGATTCCTTCTGCTGCTCCAGTGTTTGAAACTGCCCAGACAGTTCTCCGGTGCGATGCACTCGGTACTCCTCTTTGACTTCAGTTCGCGCCGCGCTGATTGCCGCGGCACGTGCCAGCTCTTCGCCAAACCCAAAACAAACGAGCCCCAAACCGATACGGACGGTTCGCTAATCGTCTCCGTGAGCCGGCGCAAGCGTCGGCGCAGTCGGAGCTCCAAGCCCAAGATCGGGCCGGTTCTTATAGTCGTATGGCTCCCAATCCACGACCGGTGTCACATCAAAATTTTCCGTCAGCGGCGGAGAAGCAGTGGTCCACTCAAGACCCGTAGCCGGCCAGGGATTGGGACCGGCAACTTTGCCGTATCGCATGGACCACGTTAGATAAAGCATGGGGAGGAGATAACCCAGCGCTAGCACAGAAGCGCCCGCCGTGGACATCACGTTGAGGACCTGGAACTCCGGAGGATAGTTGTGATAGCGGCGCGGCATGCCGAGGTAACCGAGAATGAATTGGGGAAAGAAAGTCAGGTTGAATCCGACAAACAGAATGACCGCAGAGAGCCGCGCCAGAAACTCGGGATACAGCTTGCCGGTGATTTTAGGCCACCAGAAGTGCAATCCACCCACATAGCCCATGACCGCGCCGCCAACCATGATGTAGTGGAAATGCGCGACGACGAAGTAAGTGTCGTGGATGTGGATGTCGAGGCCAAGGCAGGCGAGAAACAAACCTGTCAGGCCGCCAATCAGGAACAAGCCGATGAAGCCAAGAGCATAAAGCATCGGTGTATCGTAGGAGATGGAGCCCTTATATAAGGTGGAAGTCCAGTTGAAGACTTTGACCGCGGAGGGAATAGCCACGAGATAGCTGAGCAGCGAGAACGCCAGCGCGGCGTAGGTGGACTCTCCGGTCAGGAACATGTGGTGCGCCCAGACGAAGAATCCGATGACGGCAATGGCAATGCTCGAGGCAGCGATAAACGTGTACCCGAAAATGGGTTTGCGGGCGAACGTAGGAATGATCTCGCTGATCACGCCCATAGCCGGAAGAATCATGATGTACACGGCCGGGTGCGAGTAAAACCAGAAAAGATGCTGGAAGAGAATGGGATCGCCACCGAGGGCGGGATTGAAAAAGCCGAGGTGGAACATGCGCTCGAGGCCCGCGAGGAGTAGCGTGATGGCGATGACAGGCGTTCCGAGGATAAAGATGATGCTCGTGGAGTACTGCGCCCAGACAAAGAGCGGCAGCCGGAACCAGGTCATGCCCGGAGCGCGCATCGTGTGGATGGTGACGACAAAATTCAAGCCGGTGAGGATGGAAGAAAAACCGTTGATGAAGATGCCGATGACGGCGGGGGTCACGGCGGAATTCGAGTAGACGCTGCTGAGCGGCGTGTAAAAGGTCCAACCGGTGTCCAAACCGCCGGTGGCGAAAGAATAGAGGACGAAGCAGCCGCCAGTGATGTAGATGTACCAGCTCAGGAGGTTGAGCTTGGGAAAGGCAACGTCTTTCGCGCCAATCATCAACGGAATGAGAAAATTCCCGAGGACGGCGGGGATGGAAGGAATGAGGAAGAAGAAAATCATGGCCACGCCGTGCATGGTAAAGAGCTTGTTGTAAGTCTCTGGCGTAACCAGGTAACCCGCGGGCGTGAGCAGGTGAATGCGAATCATGGTGGCGAAAATGCCGCCGATGAAAAAGAAAAATGTGACCGAAGCGAGATAGAGAAGCGCGATGCGCTTATGGTCGGTGGTCAGGAGCCAGGAACGGATGCCGTAAGTGGCGTTGAGATAGTGCTCTTCCGGCAACTGATAACCTGGCGGTTTTGGTGGCGTCGTGCTCATGGCCTATTTCTTCCCCGGTGCGATCACGCCTGCTCCAGTCGCAGGCACCGGCTGCGATTGCAGCGACTTGATGTAGGCGGTCAGGCTCATAATGTTTTCTTCCGTCAACTGCCCCTGAAACGAAGGCATCAGCGGCTGATAACCGGCGACAATCTTCGCGTTCGAAAACAGAATGGATTCGCGAATGTAAGCTTCGTCCGCGGTGACGGTTGAGCCGTCAGCCAGGCGAACCGTGCCGCCATACACTCCATTTAGCGAGGGAGCGCGGCCCGTGCCATTGCTCAGATGGCAGGTGCTGCAGGCCTTTTCAGCAAACAGCTTTTCTCCAGCGACAACGGGATTGGCGTCTTCGCCCGTCGAGCCGGAAAGCCACCCGGCGTAATCGGAGGGCTCCATCACGGTAACCCATCCGCCCATCACGGCGTGGTTTGTGCCGCAATACTGCGAGCAGAAGAATTGGTAGTGGCCGGCCTTCGTCGGGCGGAACCACATGGTGTTGTAATGGCCGGGCACGACGTCCATCTTTACGCGGAACGCCGGAACAAAAAAGTCGTGGATGACATCCTCGCTGGCGAGCACGAGCTTGATGTCGCGGCCAACGGGAACATGCAGCTCGTTGATCTCGCGGCGCCCGTTGGGCTGCTGGATTTTCCACATCCACTGTTTGCCTACGACGTAGATGTCCAAAGAGTCGAGGGGCGCATGGCGGAAATCGACATACACGGCTGCGCCCCAGCCAAACATGGCCAGGGCCAAAATTGAGGGGAACACGATCCACATGACTTCCAGGCGCATATCGCCGTGAATGGGAACGCCGATTTCGTTTTTGCTCTTGCGATGGAATTTGAAAAAGAAAATCACGATCGCGGCGGTGATGGCCAGGGAGAAGAAGACGGAAACGAGGATCAGGAACGTCATCAGCGAGTCAACGCTGGGAGCGAAGTTGGATGCCTGATCCGGATAAAATGGCAGTTGCGACTGCACGGCTTAGTGGGCTCCTTGGAATTTCGCTCGCGCGGCGAGATCGCGACGGCGGAAGATTAAAATCGCTGCAACCAAGCCTAAGATCGTGGCAACTCCGGCCAAACGAATGATGCTAAGTATGGAAGCGCTGTAACGGGCCGACGTCGGATCATAGCGGTAGCAAAAAAGCAGCGCGCGATCGATGGGCGTGCCGATTTTTCCGGCGGAAGCATCGACGAGGCCCAGGCGAACGTCGCGGGCGGGAAATTCCACGCCATAGAAATAGCGAGAGATGCGCCCATCGGGAGTCAGCAGCATGATGCCAGCAGCGTGCGCGAAGAGGCCGGACTTTTCATCGAACGAATAGCGGAAATTGGCGGCTTTGGTGAGCGCGTCGATGGACTCCTTCGAGCCCGTCAGGAAGTGCCAGCCCGCGGCTGTTTCCGGACGGCGAAAATGCGTCATGGCCAATTCTTTTTTCTGAGCGGCCATGTCGGGAGACTCACGCGGATCGAAACTGACAAAGACGACTTCGTAGTCGCGGCCGGGATTGAAGGACAGCATGCGCAGGGCGCCGACAACGCCTTGCTCAGTCTGATCGCAGAGCATGGGGCAGCCGTAATAGACAAACGCGAGGAGCACCGGCTTCTGCGAGAAATATTCCCGAAACAGGACGCTGCGGCCCATTTCGTCGCGGAAAGCCAGATCGAGAGGCAGATGCGCGTTGAGCGGCGGTTCGAAGCCGACGTTTTGCAGAACGGACGGCATGTTCTGTGCCGCTGGCCCCGTGCCGCTCGGCACAGCTTGAGCGCTTGCCGCGCTGGCTCCCAGCAGCAAAGCGAAAACACCGGAAATGACACGCGTCCAGTTCATAGCCTTACTTTTTCTTCTCCGCAGCCGGCGCAGGCACAGCCGGGAAACCTTTGGTGACGATGATTTTCATGGCTTCGTCCACGGGAATTTGCGCGATGCCAGCTTGCTTGTCTACCCAGTCGAACTTTTCGTTCGCAGCTTGATCGGACTCCCGTTTGTTGCGCAGGTCGAGCTGCGGATCGTCGGGAGAATAGGGAACGCCTTGCAAAGGAGGCCCACTAGGGACGGTCGGCCCAATACCCCGGTGAACGGGAGCCATGGGTGTATCGGAATCAGCAGCCATTTTCGTCAGAAAGCGGAATACAAAAACAGTAATCAAGAATGCAGCCGCGACGGAGATCGCCAGATAGAACAGGTACGCCAAAATCGTGCGAGTGTCGATATCCGACGACTCGAACGCAACGTCCGTGTTTGTCGGCTGCGGATCGCCCGGCTGGCTCGTGTTGTGATGCTCAGAACTCATGAACTTCGATAGCCTCTTCCAGTTTAGGATCGCCCAGCGGCAGAAGCGGCTGGGATTTCAAATTTCTCGCAAAAACGGCAAACCAGATTCCGGAAAGAGCGAGCACGGCCGCAAAATCCATCAAACCAGGAACGGCGTTCGAGGTGAACTCCGGACGCGTGAGCCAAAACAGATCGACCAGGCGCATAAAGATCAGCCAGATCGCTATTTTCGGAAGCAATTGCGCGCTGCGTTTGAGATCTCGAGAAAGGAGCGAAAAAAAAGGCACAAAGAAATGGAAGATGAGTACGAGAACGGCGACGACACCCCAGCCTCCATAAAGCCGGGAGCGATAGAAACTGATCTCTTCGGGCAGATTGCCGGACCAGATGATCAAAAGTTGCGAAAAGCCGAAATAGGCCCAGAGCATGACGAACGCGAGCAGCAGCTTGCCGAGGTCGTGCAGATGGCGGCTCTGGATGACGCCTTCCATGGGAGCGGTCCGCGAGAGCAGTACGAGGACGGCGATCATCAGCGACATGGAGGAGATCAACTGCCCGACGACGAATAGGAATCCGTAGATTGTCGAGGCCCAGTGGGGAGAGAGCGACATGACCCAATCGATGGCGGCGAAGGTCATCACAAAAACGTAAAGAATGATTCCAGGGCCCGCTGCCATTTTCAGCCGGCGGCGAAGCGAGCGGTCTTCGCGGTTGGCGTCCTGCTCTTTGGACCACCGATTGAAGAGGAATACAAGAAGCAGCCAAATGGCAAAGTAGATGACGGCGCGAATACGAAAACCGCTCATGGTGAGGTACGACTTTTGGAGGTCCGAAAGGGAGCCCTCTCCCTTCGCAGGCGCAGTGAGCCATTCCTTGTACAGGAAATTCATGCCGAAAATGGCGATGGGGAGGAACAGTACGGCAACGAGCGGCAGGACGCGCGTGGCGGATTCGAGAGGCCGGCGAGTCATGATGCCCCAGTGGCCGCCTGTAAGATGCTGGAGCATGAGCAGCCCGAGCGAGCCGAGCGACAATCCAAGCACGAACATGAACGCGATGAGATACGAACGGAAAAACTGGGCGGCGAATTGATCCTTGTACAGGAAGAAACAAATCCCGAAGGCCACCAGGCCGACAATGCCCGCCCCGAGTGCGCGTTGCTGCAGGCGGCCGACGCTTTCGGGCGCCATGTAGTCCTGCGCGGTCATTTCGCGGAGCCTCCTGAGGGCAATTTCGCTCGCAGATCGGGCGGAAGATCGGAAGCCGGAGCGTTGCGGCTGAGCTGCAGAGCGCGGACATAAGCAATGATGGCCCAGCGGTCCGCCGGTGGAACCTGCGCGGAATAGCTAAGCATGGCGCCGAATCCGTTCGTGACTACATCGTACATGTAGCCGTTGGGAACCTGCCGCAGCCGCGGCTCATGCGGGTCGGTAAAACTGGGCGGACGTTTCATTCCGCGCATCACGATCATGCCGTTGCCGTCGCCCTGAATGCCATGACAAGGCGAGCAAAAGATTTTGTAGCGTTCCTGGCCGCGCTTGAGCAGCTCCGGCGTCAACGGAAGCGGAAACGCATTGGATTCCTTGGGAACGAACAAGTCGTCGTCCGCGATGGAGCCCCGCGCCACTGTATTTTCCAGCAGCGGACGCTCCGAGCGGCCATCGTCGAAGAACGGGCTGGGGGAAAGCGGCCTATTCTTGGGCTGGTCGGCCATGTCCTGGCGAATCTGGCAGCCACCGGCGAAAACGCAGAGCATCGCGGCGCACGCACCGAGGAGGAAACGCGAGGCGCTAGTCATCATGCACCTCGGAAACGTGATGCGCGGAAAGCCCCTGCAGAAATCGTGCGGTCTCCGCGAGATTGAACTTTTTATCGCGAGCCTGAATGCAGACAAAGAAACGGTCCGTCGATGCATGCGTAAAACGATGCGCGTTGAAAATCGGATGATGCGGCTGCGGCAGCCCGTTGAGCGCGAGCATTCCAAATACCGCGAAGAGTGAGGCAAAGAGAATCGTCATCTCAAAAGTGACAGGAATAAAGGCCGGCCAGCTATTGAGCGGGCGCCCGGCGACGTTTATTGGATAGCTGTATACATTTGCCCAGTATTGGAAGCCAAAGCCGCCAAGCCCGCCGAGCAAACCGCCGAACAGAGTGATCAGCGGGACGTCGTTTCGGCGCATGGCCATGGCTTCCGGCATGCCTTCCACGGGAAACGGAGTGTAGCATTCGTAATAACGGTAGCCCGCTTCGCGAATCTTCGTGGCAGCGTGAACGAGCTGCTCCGGCTTCTCGAACTCGCCAATCACGCCGTAAATGTGTGACCGGTGCGCTATCACTTGTGTTCCTCGTGCGTCTCCGTGACCAATTCGCGCATTTCAGCAATGGAAATCGCGGGCAAGACGCGGACGAACAGGAAAATTAACATGACGAACATTCCCATAGTGCCGATGAAGGTGGCCCAATCCCAAATCGTGGGATTGTAACGGCCCCACGCGGAGGGCATGAAGTCGCGCGTCAAACTGATGACGATAATGACGAACCGTTCGAGCCACATGCCCACGTTTACGATGATGGACATGAGAAAAAGAACGACCACGTTGGTCCGCATCTTCTGAAACCAGAGCAACTGCGGAAGCAGAATGTTGCAGATGATCAGCGCGTAGTAGAACGGAGCGTACGGGCCATGCAAGCGCTGATTGACCAGGAAAACGTCAAACTTGTTGCCGCTATAAAGCGACATGAAGAATTCGAAGAAATAACCGTAGGCGACGATCAAGCCGGTGGCCAGCATCACCTTGGCCATGTTTTCGAGATGTCGCATGGTGATGAAGTCTTCAAGGCCGTACGCTTTACGCAGGGGAATCGCAATCGTCAAAACCATCGCAAAACCGGAGTAGATCGCGCCGGCAACAAAGTATGGCGGGAAAATCGTGGTGTGCCAGCCGGGCACGATGGCGACCGAGAAATCGAAGCTCACCACGGTGTGAACGGAAAGCACGAGCGGCGTGGCCAAGCCCGCGAGAAGCAGGTACGCCGATTGATAACGCTGCCAGTGGCGCGCGGAGCCACGCCAACCTAAAGCTAGCATCCCGTAAATGATTTGCTTTGGCTTGGACGTGGAACGGTCACGCAGCGTGGCGAGGTCTGGAATCAAACCGACAAACCAGAAGAGTAGAGAGACCGTGCCGTAAGTTGAGACCGCGAACACGTCCCAGATCAACGGACTGCGGAACTGGGGCCAAATTCCCATCACGCTGGGATACGGGAACATCCAGAACGCGTACCAAGGGCGGCCGGTGTGAATCAGCGGAAATATTCCTGCGCAAGCCACTGCAAAAAGCGTCATCGCTTCCGCAAACCGGTTGATCGAAGTGCGCCACTTCTGGTTGAGTAAAAAGAGAATGGCGGAGATTAGCGTTCCGGCGTGCCCGATACCGATCCACCACACAAAGTTGACGATCGCGAAGCCCCAGCCGATGGGTATGTTGATCCCCCAAATGCCGGTGCCTTTCATGAACAAATAGCCGATGGCGATGTTCATCACGCCGAAGACGCTGAAGGCAAGCAGGAAGCCGATGTACCAGCCGATCGATGTGCGCCGGGTAAGAACGATCGCGCTGATTTTGTCCGTGACGGAAGCGTAGGTATGCCCCGGACCAAGCACGGGAGTGAGCCGTTGAATCTCCGGAGAATCCATTGGCGGCTGCCCGGCGCTCATGCCTTCTCCAATTCAGGATTCGGATTGCGAACGGCCGCGAGATAGGTGGTACGCGGACGAGTGTTCAGTTCGCCGAGAATCGGATAGTTGCGCGTCTGAGCTTTCAACTTGGCGACGCGACTGTTCTTGTCGTTGGCGTTGCCGAAAACGATGGCCCCGGCAGGGCAGGCGGATTCGCAAGCGGTAACGATTTCTCCGTCAGCAATGGGGCGATTCTGCTTTTCCGCATCGATGCGCGCGTTGTTGATGCGCTGCACGCAATACGTGCACTTTTCCATCACACCGCGGCTGCGCACCGTAACTTCCGGATTGCGAATGAGCTTGAGCGAAGGAGTCTCCCAATCCTGGAAACGCAAGAAATTAAAGCGCCGCACTTTGTAGGGACAGTTGTTCGAACAATAGCGCGTGCCCACGCAGCGGTTGTAAACCATGTCGTTCAGGCCTTCCGCGCTGTGCACGGTGGCACCGACGGGGCAAACCTGCTCGCACGGCGCGTTCTCGCACTGCTGGCACGGAACCGGCTGGAAAAATGTCTCGGGATTCTCGAGCGCGTCGTAATCTGCCCCGCCTGGATCCCCCGTTTTCGTTTCGAGCTTGGAATAGTAGCGGTCGATGCGGATCCAGTGCATCTCGCGCCCGCGCATCACTTGATCCTTGCCCACGACGGCAATATTATTTTCCGATTGGCAAGCGACAACACAGGCGTTGCAGCCGTTGCAGCTGTTCAAATCGATCGCCATGCCCCACGCATACCCGGGGTAGGCAAATTCCTTGTACAGGGTCATTTCCTTGGGATTCTTGGGCGTCTCGTCGCCTTCGTGGGCAAACTCCGGATTCTTTTGGTACTCCGCAAGCGTCCCCGTGGCCAGAATTTTCCGGCCTTCCATCTGGAAGTGGTACTGGGTGCAAGCCAGGGGGTAATCCTCGCCAGTTTTCTTAATGGCATCCGTGCCCGCAGTAGTCGCCCAGAGCGCGGAGGAAGCGCGCACGACATAGGCGTTGAATCCTTTGTTCGACCCAGTGAATCCCGCGTTTTTGCGGCCATAGCCCAGCGGAAGCACGACCACATCGTCGGCTTGCCCCGGCAGAATCCATGCGGCCGCGGTAACTTTGCTGTTCGAAATCGAAATGTCGATAACGTTGGAGACGATCTGACCGTGTTCACCACCGCGGGCGGCGGCGCGTTGCGTCAGGCCCAACTTCTCCGCCAGCCGCGGACTAACCAGCGCGGCGTTATCCCAAGTAATCTTAGTAACCGGCCGCGCCAACTCCTGCAGCCAGCCATTGTTCGCGTAACGACCGTCGTGCACATTCGAATCCGGGCGGAAAATAAATTCAAGCTGCCCGGCGGGAATCGCTTTAGCTGCCGGCAAATTCGCCGCACTAAACTTAGGCGTAACAGAAACCGGCGGATATGCGGAATTGGCAACGACTCCGTCGTTCAAAGTCTTGCGCCAGAACTTCTCCGGATCGGCCGCACCGGCAGAAGTTTTAAGCCGGTCGCGAACCGCATCGTAGGCCGTCAGGCCGGGCTTGTCAGTAAACGCAGCCAGAACATCAAACGCCGAATGCGTGTGATAGAGCGGCGCGATGAGCGGCTGAATCACGCTAACGGTTCCATCGAAAGCCCTTACGTCGCCCCAGGTTTCCAGATAGTGCGATTCCGCGATGTGCCACTTGGAATATTCGGCCGTCTCGTCAAAATGCGTGCTGACGTGCACGGACGTCGCGACTTTTTGCAGCTTCGAAGTGAAATCAAAGTCGTGCGGCGCGTCGTACACGGGATTCGACCCGACAACCAGCAGCGTATCGACCTTGCCGGCGTCTATATCGGCGCAAAGCTCGGTGAATGATTCCGCCTGATTGACCGGATTCGCTTCTACCGGCTCGGTGTAATAGAGCGTGGTGCCGACATTTCCGAGCGCCGCGTTGATGGCGTGTGCAAGAGCGTGCACTTCCGCGGGCTGAAACTCTCCGGCAACGACGAGCGTAGTTCCCCGATGCTTCGTCAAATCGCTCGCGACGGCATCCAGCCACTTCTGCGCCGCGGGCGAAAGCGTTCCGCTGCCTCCCAGCCCCACCAACGCGGCCAGCCCACGAGCAAACTGCCCCACCTCTGACGGTTTCAGCGGCAAGCGATGATCCGCGCTCGAACCGGTTACGGAAGGCGTCGGCTCAACTACATAGAGCCGGTTCATCGTGTCGCTCGGCCCAGTCAACTTCCGGCGGCGGTAAAACTCTTTCATATAGCCGATGTGCCCCGGCCCGCTTGCCAGGAAATCCGAATCCAAAGAAAGAATGACGTCGGCCTTTTCCGGACGATAAACCGTGTTGATATACCGCCCGAAAGCGAGTTTCGCGCCTTCGCGTGCGCCGTCGCTCCCGGCTGGCTCCCACTGGTGCCACTTGGCGCCCGGAATTTGTTTCAGCACATTCTGGATTTGCGCGGCAAACGTTGGCGAAGTCACCGTGCCGGTCAATATGCGGAAGTTGGCCCCGCCCTGCGCCTTGGCAGTGGCAACGAGCGTCTCCGCTTCTCTCAAAAAGTCTGACCAGGTGCGGATTTCGCCCAGATTCGTGACCGTCTGCGCGCGATCGGGATCGTACAAATTCAGCACGGAAGCCTGCGTAATCACGTCCGTGCCGCCGAGGCTCGAAGGATGATCGGGATTCCCCGTCACGTGCGTGGGACGGCCTTCATGGCTCTCGACCAGCACTCCAACCGCGTCCGCGCCAAATGGCATCGCCGTGGCGTAAAACTGCGGCTTGCCAAGAATCATCCCGTCGGGCTGTTTCACATAAGGAACAATGAACTGCTCCGGTTTCCGGCAGCCGGAAATCCCCGCAATGGCAAGCGACGCCGCGGCCAGCTTCAAAAAGTTGCGCCTGTCTACCGTTTCATCCCACTCCGAAGCCTGCCGCGGAAATTCGCGGTGCAGCAATTCCTCGAAATGCGGATTGTCAGACAGCTCTTCGAGCGTGCGCCAGTATTGCTTGCCGCTCTTTTCGCTTAGTTTCGCACGCACCGCCGCGATGTCCAGGCTGTGCTCGTGCACCGTCAAATCCTGGGCGTGCTCGTCGGAATGATCGTCCGCGTGCACGGAAGACTCGTGTGCCTCGTGATTGTGCATGTGGCCGTCGATAAAGTCGTTTTCGCGCATACCGTCCATTAACGATGACAAGTCGAACAGCTAGTCAGTTCTGCCGTGCTGCGAATCTTCCGGTCGATAGCTAGTTGCTTGCCGAGCTTTGCCTGATCTTCCGGCGCTTTCCAATTCATATCGAAAACATCTTCCTTCGTTGCGCGCAACGCTTTCTCAGGATTCCTGTGGCAGTCCAAACACCATTCCATGAGCAAAGGAGAGGCTTGAAACACGAGCGGCATTTGGTTGACGGAGCCGTGGCACGTCGAGCAGCCCACGCCTTTGTTTACGTGAATGCTGTGATTGAAATAAACGAAGTCGGGAAGGCGGTGTACTTTCACCCACTGAATCGACTCATTTGTGCGGAAACTCTCGCGGACCGGTTCGAGATACGGCGCATCGGCATATAGCACGGAGTGGCAATTCATGCAGGTTTTTGTCGGCGGGATGCCCGCAACCGCGGAAGTTTCGACGGAAGTATGGCAGTACCGGCAGTCGAGTCCGTCATCGCCCACGTGGTGCTTGTGGCTGAATTGCACTGGCTGCGCGCGCACGACGTTCTGGTTCGTCGAGTAAGGTGAACGCGCCAGCCCTAAAACGCCCACGAGCCCCAGTCCGACCAGGAAAACAGCCGAGAACAGACTGAATCTGGAGATAAAATTTGTACTGCGATGAAAAATCTGGGCCATGTCAGCGTTGCACTTTTGCGAAGGCCTCCCCGGGAAGGAGCAGATGCCTGAAGGCTCCGCGGTGTCATGGCCGGGAAGTGCGCACCCGGCTCGTAATTGACCGCATAGTTTCCGATAAAACTTTCTCGAATGCAACCTCAACGCGCAGTTTTTTTAGAAAATTATTTATGAAGTTGCGTTCCGCGAAACAAACTGCGTCTTCGAACGATTTGAAACGGCCGCAATGGCGTCGCTCGGCGCAGCTCTTCGCCTGGCTCTCCTCTCTACTTCTGATACACGAGGAATCCAAGCGGATACAAATTTTTTCGGGAAGTGCCCTTGCGAAGGCCGCAGCCGTGTTATCTTAGAAAGACCTCCGGCCGTCGATTACGCATGCGGCGGAGCCTACCTCGTCGGCTGCTGGGGCGTGGTCCAATCGGTAGGACACCTCACTGTTAATGAGGACGGTGGAGGTTCGAATCCTCCCGCCCCAGCCAATTTCCTGCAATGCTGCGTGCGGCTTGCTAGTCTCTGACAATCGGCAAACCAGCTTCCGTCCAGCCTCGCCAGCCGCCGTCCATCGATTCCACGTTTGTGTAACCCATCTTCTGCAGATTGTCGGCGACCAGCGCCGAGCGGAAACCGCCGCCGCAATAAAGAACAAGTTTGGTGCCCGTATCGGGAACCTGCTGCTCGATGTCACGCTCGATCACGCCTTTGCCCATGTGTACTGCGCCAGGGAGATGCCCTTTGGCCCATTCGTTGTCTTCGCGAACGTCCACGAGGATCAGTTTTTCGCCTGCGTCGATGCGCTTTTTGACGTCGGGAACATTCGTTTCCTTGACGCGCTGCTTGGCGTCCTGGACGAGCTTCAAGAATTGCGGTGCGTGCGCCATACCATCCTCCGAAATTTGCTCAGACAAAAAGCGTAACACAACAGAAGTGGAACAAGGCAGGTCGGGATGACCGACAACAATTCGAGCAGTAGTTTTTTCCGTCCCCCAAGGGGATCTCGCCCTCAGTGAGTACCCGCTTTTCAGGAAGCGGGCTTGTCTCCCGCATCTTTCTTGGAATAAGACCGCACCAGATTCACCATGTTCCAACGCATTGTTTCCGGCAAGCGATCGCCTTCGCCCATCATCTTCCCCTTGCCTTTAGTAATGATGAAGAAAATCTCGCCGTCCGTTTTCCCCTCGAGCGATGTGGCGTCGCGCCAGTCGTGCATTGTCAGCTTCATCGAGTCGACGATGTCGCCCTTGCCGTCTCCCTTCGCACCGTGGCACATGGCGCAATCGTAGGCGTAAACTTTGCGCGCTGCCGCCAGGCCCTCCGGCGACGGCTTCACCGGATTTTTCTTGTCTATATCTTCCTGGGAGATCTTGTATCCGTCCGTCGCGGCTTGCGTATCCTTTGGTTTCTCTTGCGCTGCGTCCTGCTTCGCCCGCGCTACTCCAAAACTGGCCGCGAAAATCGCAACCAGAACTAACAATGCTTTGCGCATAAGTGCCTCCTGAGAGGAAGGGCCGGCCGAGCGAGAGGTATCGGCGAGATTCTTTGAGGGATTCTACGCCCAGATGGAAGGAAATGACAGCTTAGGGCTCGATGAAGACTCGAAGGCCGAAAATTCAGTCCATATCGCGCCAATTGGGCCCGGAACTGATCTCCACGACCAGCGGGACCGCCAGTTTATGCACGCCTTCCATCTCTTCGCGCACCAGTTTCTCGAGTTTGCTCTTTTCTTTCGGTGGCGTTTCGAAGAGCAGTTCATCGTGGACCTGCAAAATCATTTTGGCTTCGAATTTTTCCGCAGCCAGGCGCCGGTCAATGCTGATCATGGCCAGTTTGATGAGGTCCGCCGCCGTCCCCTGCAGCGGTGAGTTCAAAGCCGTCCGCTCGGCAAAACTGCGAAGCTGGGCCTGGGGAGAATTGATCTCCGGAATCGGGCGAATTCTTCCAAAGAAGGTTTTTGCCACGCCGGTCTTGCGCGTTTCCACGAGAATCTTGTCCAAATACCTTTTCACTCCGCTGTATCGCGTGAAATAGGCGCTGATGAATTGCGCGGCTTCTTTCTGTCCGATGCCAAGCTGCTGCGCCAGTCCGAACGCCGAGAGGCCGTAGATGATTCCGAAATTGATCGCTTTCGCCGCGCGGCGGTGTTCGGCATTTTGCGCCATCGGTCCCACGCCGAACACTTCCTGCGCTGTGCGCGCGTGAATGTCTTCCCCGTTGCGGAAGGCATCGATCAAAACGGGGTCTTGCGAAAAATGCGCCATCACGCGGAGCTCAATCTGCGAATAATCCGCCGAGAGAAGAATTTTCCCCTTCTCCGCAACGAACGCCGCGCGAATCTCGCGCCCCAGCTCCGTTCGAATCGGAATGTTCTGCAAATTCGGATCGCTCGAACTGAGCCGGCCCGTCGCCGCCGTTGTCTGCGAAAAACTCGTGTGCAGCCGCCCCGTCTCCGGGTGAATCAGTTTCGGGAGGGCATCCACATACGTCGATTTGAGTTTGGAGATTTCGCGGTACTCGATGATTTTTGATGGCAGCGAATGCTGCGCCGCCATCTCCTCCAGAATATCGGCGGCCGTCGAGCGCACTTTCCCTTTTCCGCGGCGCATCGGAGGCTGCAGATTCAACTTATCGAACAGAATCTCCGCAAGCTGTGCCGGCGAGTTGATGTTGAATTCGCTGCCGGCTAATTTCCAAATTTCTTTCTCCAGCCGCCGGACTTCTTTCTCCATCGACGTGGACATCTTGTCCAGTTCTTTCGGGTCCACGCGGATGCCGATGCGTTCCATGTCCGCCAGTACTGGCGCGAGCGGCAAGTCGATTTTTTCGCAGACCCCGGCAAGCTCCTGTTCATCGATCTGCGCTCGCAGAACGGGAGCGAGCCGTTGCAAATAATCCGCGTGCTCCCCCGGCCCGCCGCCGAGCATCACGTTGAACTGCCGCATCACGACGTCGGCGAAGTTGTGATTCGCCGTCGTGGGCCGCACCAAATACGAATAAAGCTGCGTGGCATGCTTCACATTCGCGGCGTGCCCTGTCAGCAACTGGAAGAGTTTTGGATCGTGGACAATTTTCGCTCGCTTCGTATCCGCAAGAATAGGCGCGAGCGCCTTCAGCGCCTCGCCCTTTTCATCAACCCAGACAGATCTCCCCTCGCCCGCCTTCGAAGAAACCTCAATCGACGCGATGCGCGTTCCAAAGCCTTCCGATTCCCGCTCGCCCAGCTCCAGATTCAGCCAAACTGCCAGCGGCTGCTTCGCCGGAATCTTACCGAGATACGCGCGAAATTCGGCTGCGTCAGCAAAGGCAATGTAGTCCGCTTTCACGCTGAGTTCCGCGCTCGCCGGCGCGGACGAAGCCAGCGCCTCCGCGCTCAACTCCTTCAACAGCGAATTGAAACCTAGCTCGCGATACAAAGTACCCAGCGCTGCCACATCCGGCTCACGCCGTTCCAGCGCATGCAAGTCCAGCTGCAGGGGCAAATCCGTCGCGATCGTGGCCAACTGCTTCGACATCATCACCTGTTCGCGTTGCTGTTGCAGAGCCTCGCGGTACCGTTTGTTCGGGACTTCATCGGCATGGTCCAGCGCCTTCTCGACGCTCCCATATTTCTTGATCAGCTCCGCCGCGCCTTTTTCGCCGATACCCTTTGCTCCGGGAATGTTGTCGACGGTGTCGCCCAGCAGCGCCATGTAATCAATCACCCGTTCCGGAGGAACGCCTAGAATTTCTTCCACCTTCTTCGCATCGACGATGATGTCCGCCTTCGCTCCTCCAGATGCTGTGCGCAGCGTTCGCACATTTTTTCCAACCAGCTGCATCATGTCCTTGTCGTTCGAAATCACCAGCACATCCAAGTTCTTTTTCGCCGCTTGCACGGCCATCGCGCCGATCACGTCGTCCGCTTCGTATCCCTGCACTTCCAGAATTGGCAGGCGCATCGCCTCGCACAACCGTCTCACAAACGGCAATTGCACGCGCATTTCATCCGGCATCGGTTGCCGCTGCGCTTTGTATTTTTCAAACAATTTGTCGCGAAACGTTGCTCCGGGAGGATCGAACACGATGCCGATGTAGTCCGGCTCGTAATCCTTGATGAGCCTGCGAAGAATATTGCCGAAAAGAAACGGCACGTTGGTAGGCGTGCCTCCCGGCCCCGTCAGCCGCTGCGGCATCGGGGCAAAAAAGGCGCGGTAGATATGCGCCATCGCATCCACAAGAAACAGTTTTTTCGGTGCCGCAGGCATGTCCGCGAGTATAGCAAACGCTTGCGGAAGCGGCCTCTGTTCCGCGAAAGCGGATCTGGTCCGGCAAAACAAAAAGAGGACGCAAGTCATCGCGCCCTCTTTGCTCCTAACTTTGTTTGATCTATTTGCTAGGTGCAGCGGCTACTTGTTCTGGCACGACGAGCAGCAATCGAGTTCCGCCGTCCAAATGCACATTTTTGCCACTCGAGGTTATGGTGGTTGTTTCGCTTGCACTCGACGAGGCCGCCATCAGTTTCAAATCCTTCAATCCATACACACCGCGTCTATCTGCGGACAACGGCTTTAGAGCGCTTGGCGAGCCAGAAGGCCCATCCGCGGGATAGCTCGGCCTTCCAGGTGATGCCGTCGGCGTGTGGCTGGTGCCCATCGGCGATCCGCTCGCAGTCGGGGCGCCGCCACCGGTCATGGGGTCGCTGCCAGAGCCCGATGAACCGCCCGAGAAATCCTGCTGTGGCGCTGCAATCGCAACAATCGCAACATGCAGCGGAATCTCTTCTCCCTTCTTCGGAATTGCCTTGTCAAACTGAATCGCCAGCGTGGATCCGCTATCGCCCTTCGAGCGCGCCGTCGCTTCCGTCACGTGACCCTCTACCTTTGCACCGATTGGAACAATTGTTTTGCCTGCGTACTTTATATCCTCGGTTGTATGCGCCTCAACTTTGTCGCCCGCCTTGGCTTTCTTCGAATCCACTGGCGAATTCAATTGCGCATTGATTGCAGTTCCGCTCGGCAGCGTCACCGCGCCCGGCTCTGTCTGTGCCGCCACCACTGCCGCAAAAATCGTGCCTGCCAAAATTGCATATCCCATTCGAATCATTTCGTCCTCGTGCTATCTAAGAAATAATCCCTAGCGGCTTGGCCACTTCCGCCAAAGTATCTGCCGCGCGCAGCAGTTGTTCTCTCTTGTGTGTTGCGCTGACAATCACGCGCAACCGAGCTTTGCCTTCCGCCACCGTCGGGAACCCGACCGCCGGCGCAAATACTCCCGCTTCAAATAGCTTCTTCGAAAATTCGAACGCCTTCGCCGCGTCTCCCACATGAATCGGAATAATCGGCGTTTCGCTGACCTTGAACAGGAACCCCCGCTTCTTCAGTTCACGCTTAAACATTTTCGTGTTCGCCCACAGCTTCTTTACCAGCTTTTCGCCTTCGGGCGAGTCCAGAAGCGTAAACGCCGCCTGACACGCCGCGACGGTAGCCGGCGGATGCGAAGTCGAAAACAAAAACGGCCTCGCCCGCAAATACAAAAAGTCGATCAAGTCACGCGACCCAGCCACATAACCGCCCATCGCACCGATAGCTTTGCTCAAAGTACCCACCTGAATATGGACGCGCCCGTGGCAATTCAAATGATCCACGGTACCTCGCCCGCCGCGCCCCAGCACGCCGCTCGAATGCGCGTCGTCCACCATCATGATGCAGTTGTACTTTTCCGCGAGGTCGCAAAGCGCCGGCAGCGGCGCGATGTCCCCGTCCATCGAAAAAACGCCATCCGTAATAATCAGCTTCTTTCCCGGAAACTCGAGGTGCTCCTGTAAAATCCGCTCGCAGTCCTTCACGTCCTTATGCTTGAACACCTTGATCGTCGCTTTCGAAAGCCGCGCCCCGTCAATGATCGAAGCATGGTTCAACTCATCCGAAATGATGAGGTCTTCCTTGCCAAGCACTGCGGAAACCGTCCCCGCATTCGCCGTGAACCCCGACTGAAACACCACGCACGCTTCCACATTCTTGAACTTCGCGATGTGTTCCTCCAACTCCATGTGAATCTTCATAGTCCCGGCGATGGTTCGAACCGCGCCCGCCCCCGCGCCGTAGCGCTTCACCGCGTCCAAAGCCGCCTTGCGCAAAGCCTTGTGCGTGGTCAATCCCAGATAGTTGTTCGAAGCCAGGTTGATCACTTCCCGCCCGTCAAAAATGCAAACCGGCCTCTGCTCGCCTTCAAGCACACGAAACTTCGGCGCCACACCTTTCGCCCGCAATTCATTCAGCTGATCGGAAATGTACTGCGTCGGATTCTGTTTCGTTGCCATCGCTGCGGTATCAGACATGCTCAGACTCCTGAGGCGGACTCGGCTGGTGAAACTACTATTCTGCGTCAGCTGGCGGCCCAGGGCAAACAATTCGGAAGCAAAGCTAAAGGAGGAAATGCAATTCGTCTAGCGCGGCAAACCATCCGGATATAGCAAAATCTTCCCCGCCAATCCTCCCTGCAATTTCGCAAACGCATTCTCAAATTTTTCCAGCGGCTCCCGCTCCCCAAATAACGGCTCCAGATTCAGCCGCCCCGCCTTCAAAAGCGCCGTCATCTGCACCCACGTCCCATACATTCGCCGTCCATAAATCCCCTGCACGGTCGCGCCCTTGAAAATCACATCGTTCACCAAATCCAAAGGCACATTCTCCGTCGGTATCCCCAGCAGCGACGCACGGCCTCCAGCTCGCAACGCCTTGAATCCTTGCTGGATCGCGGTCGGGTTTCCGCTCATCTCCAACAACGCGTCCACACCCGTCCCGCCAGTCTCCGCCAAAATCCGTGCAACCGCATCCTCCGCCGCCGGATTCAAAACCACATCCGCGCCCATCTTCTTCGCCATCGCGCGCCGGTTCTCGTTCGTCTCTGTCGCAAACACCGTCGAGCTGCCGCAAGCCTTCGCCACCGCGATCGACATCAACCCGATCGGCCCGCACCCCGTCACCAAAACCGTCTGCCCCGCAATCGGCCCCGCCAGCACCGTATGCACCGCATTCCCTAACGGGTCGAGAATCGCCCCATAATGTTCCGGAATCGCGGGATCGAGTTTCCAGATATTCGACGCAGGTATTTTCACGAACTCCGCAAACGCCCCATCCTGATCGATCCCGATAATCCGCAAATTCTGGCAAATGTGCGCTTCGCCCAACCGGCATTGGTGGCAATGCCCGCAATTCACATGCATCTCGGCACTAACAAAATCCCCGGCCTTCACCGCCGTCACTTCTTCCCCCACTCGCTCGACAACGCCGCAAAACTCGTGCCCCAAAGTCACCGGCGGCTTGATCCTCCCCTGCGACCACCGGTCCCATCCATAAATATGCAAATCCGTCCCGCAAATCGAAGCCGTATTCACGCGCACCAAAACGTCCGCCGTCCCAATCGCCGGCACCGGCGCGCTTTCGAACGACAGCCCGCGCCCCGCATTCATCTTCCGCAACGCTTTCATAGTCGCAGCCATCTATCGTGGCCCTCGCTCAAAACACAATCCCCGATGCTAGCACAGCCACAGGTGGCACAGGCTTCAGCCTGTGCGCTTCCCCGTTGTTACCACTGTCTCCGCCCTTTTTTTGCACTTCCAATTTCGCGTTTCGAATTTCGTCTTTTTCCTGCCTCCTCATCTCGCAATCTCCTCCAAAACCAACCCATTCGTCCGCGGCCCCATCACCCCCACCACCACCGCCACCAAGATCATCGCCACCGCCAAAACCGCAAACACCGCCGGCACTCCATGCACCAAAACCGCCCCAATCAATATCGAAGTAAACGCCGCGCTCAACCGGCTCCAGCTATACGTGAATCCCACACCCGTCGCCCGCAGCCGCGTAGGAAATAACTCCGCCTGATACGCATGAAACGCCGCCGAAAACCAATAATTCGCCAGCGTGAGCAACGCCCCAAATCCCACCACAGCCGCAGGCGCAATAGAATTTCCGAATCCCAATCCAAGTCCCGCGACAAGCAACGCCAGCACCACAATCGTCCATTTCCGTTCCATCCGGTCCGAAGTGAACGCCGCCAACAGCGGCCCCAGCGGCGAAACCAGCGCAATCAAAAGTGTGTATTCCAGCGAATGCAAAAGCGAAACTCCCCGCTTCAACAAAAACGTCGGCGCCCAATTCGCAAATCCATAAAACCCAATCGTCTGCAACGCCTGAAAAATAACAAGCATCACCGTCCGCGAAAGATAAGGCGCCCTCCACAACTCCCAAAACGAAGCCTGCTCTGCTCCATGTTTTGCGATGCTCTCTCTGTCCGTCATCCGTTCTTCATTTTGTGTCGTCCTGAGCGAAGCGAAGGATCCCGGCGTGATTTCCCCCTCGCCACTTCTCTCCCCACCAGAGAACGACTCCGCCTCCAACCCCGACATAACCGCATCCGCCTCCGCCACCCTCCCCCGGCTCTCCAACCACCGCGGCGACTCCGGCAACCGCCGCCGAAACCACCAAGTCAAAAGCGCCCCCGACGCCCCAATCACCATCACCCACCGCCACCCGCTCATCAAAAAATGTGTCGGAACCAGCAAACGCGAAAGCACCGCCGCCACCGGCACCGCGCAAAATCCCGCCACCTGCGTAATCGCCACATAACGCCCACGCGCCCGCCCCGGCACCACCTCTGTAACATACGTATCAATCACCACAATTTCCGCGCCAATCCCGGCGCCCGCAAAAAATCGCAAAGCGATCAACCAAGCCGCCGTAGGCGCAAACGCATCCGCAAACGTAAACACCGAATAAATCAAAAGCAGTAAGATAAACGCGCCCCGCCGCCCCATCCGGTCGCTGCCCATCCCAAACACCACCGTCCCCACAAACATCCCCAAAAATCCCGCCGCCACAAAAAACGTAAACTGCCGCAGTGTCAAAAATCCCGACTGCTGCAAAGCCGCCCCGATATACGCCACAATAAAAATGTCGTACAAATCAAAAAAATTCCCCCGCGACACCAAAGCACTAAACCGCCGGTGAAACCTCCCCAGCGGCAACCGCTCAATCCTCTCTGCAATAGTCATAGGCTCTTAGGTGTCATCCTGAGCGCAGCGAAGGACCATGGCTTGCTCGCTGCCCCGCGCAAAGCGATGAATCCGCTTTTCGCTTTTCGAATTTCAAGTTTCGAATTTCGCATTTCTCACTTCACTTCCACCACCAACCCAATCTTCTCCAACGCCCTCAAATACTCCACCACCATCTCCAACGGCACCTGCCCATACTCCGCTGAGACCGCATCCCGAATCTCCTGCGCATTCCTCTTCCCATCCGCAAAATTCAAAACCTCATACGCATACTCCTCGCCGCCACCCCACGATCCCTCATAACCAAACAATTTCGGCGTCGCCACACCCGCCGCCTTCGCATGATCCGCAAAATAGTCATACCCAAACACCGCCAGCGGCCCCCTCGGCGTCGAATTTCTTTTCCACGTCAATTTCCCCTCCGGCGGCGTCGGCACTTCAACACCCTTCGCCTGTGCAAGTACTTCCGGGATGGCCCTGCAATCGTAAGTTTTCTGGACCAACGGTCGATATGGTTTACCCAGAAATCCGTCGATGGATGCGCTGACAGCATCCCCGAATTTCAAATTGCGAAGTCCGACCGAGCACGCATCTGCGGATTCCATTCTCGAGATTCGGGCGAAAACTTGCGCCTGTCGCAGAGCTTCACCAACCCCTTCGCTCAGGACTGATTTCTGATTCATCCCTGCCAAGAAATACCCGCTAGCCGCCCCGATAAACGCCGCCCTCTTCAACTTCGTCGTATCAATATTCGCCGCCGTATCGAAATTCGTATGAATGTACCGGTCCGGCCAGTCATTCATATAAATCGCCGGTATCCCAAACGACGAATCCTGATAGACATCGTGGTCACTCCCCATCGTGTACGCCGAATACTCCGCCCTCAGCGGCTCCTTGCCACCCTCCGGCGCCACCATCGGATACTCCGACCGCAGCCCCGCCGCGTATCGATACGACTGGTCGTTCAGCCAATCCGCAAACGCCCACGCCACATCATGCACAAACGACGGCAAACTCATCGGCCCCCGCGTCACATGAAACACTGCTTTCGTCGCCGGTCCGCCGCCCACCATGTCCATGTGAATGACGGCTTTGATGCGCTTGGCAAGTTCGGGTTTCGCATTAAGAAGAGCGAGCGTTCCTTCAATTTCCGGCGGGAAAATAAATCGGATCGTCCGCGCCGGTCGTGGAAGTATGCCTCCACCGGTCAGCCATTCACAGGTCTGCAACCCTTCGAACTCTTTGCGAGAATCGGCGTCCATTTTTGCGTCGTCTATCTTGCCGACAGGAACGCAGCCACCGGATGTGCGCGGCGCTGTCAGCTTTTGCAAAGTCCGCGCCACCTCCAAAATCGTCACGCACCCGCTCGCATTGTCATTCGCCCCCGGCCGCTGATGATCCAGGTGGCACGAAAACGCAATCTCCTCCTCTTTCAATTTTGGGTCCGACCCAGGAATCGTCGCCGTCACCACTTCATAATTCCCCGCATGCTGCCCCGCCTTCACCACCGCATGCAGCGTAATCTTTTCCCTGCCCGCCAACCGCTCGCGCATCCCCCGCGCCGTCTTCAACGACACCATAAACGCAAACGTCTTGTGCTCCGTAAACGTCTCCAAATGCCCCCATCGAATCAAATTTTCATCCTCACCCCACCAAGCGTTCTTCTGGTTCTGCGCATAACTCACAATCCCCGCCGCTCCAAATTTCCCCACCGCCAAATCCTGCACTGCCCCCGGCGACGCACTCACCAAAACAATCTTTCCCTTTACGTCTTTTCCCGCGTAATCGCTCTCCTTCGTCCCTTCGCCCACATCCACCAACTCTGCCGTCACATCCGCCGACTCGCTGTCTTCCGCCAGCACCACCGGCTCCGCTTCATAGCTCGCAAGGAGTTTGGTCTCCTTTTTCACCAACGCATCGCAAGCCAGTCCCACACCGGGATGCTTCTTACTCTCCTCTGCTTCGCTGACCGGCTTTTTCCCCGCTGCCTCGTCACAGGTAATAATGTCTGGGACTACTGCCCACAGCTTCCCTTTCTCCGCATCCCACCCCGGCCGCGACCTCTGCGTCCCATAGAAAATCTTCCCATCCGCCGGAAACTCCAATATCTGCACGTCGCTCAACCCATAAGCCCGCGCCCGCTCCGCCACCAACTCCGCCGCCAAGTGAAATCCCCGCGACCCGCGCTGCCGGTGAAACGTAGCAATAACCTCCAAATTCCTTTTCGCCGTCTCGCCACTCAACTCATTCGCCAAAGCCGCCACATCCTTCTCCGGCAAAAGCGGCGGCTTCTGCGCCGACACGCCACCCGCCAAAAATCCGCCAGCGATCAACGTCGTCACGTAAATTGTCTTCATCACAATCCCCTCCGCGCCCACGTAGCGCCGGGCTTCAGCCCGGCATCTTTCTTTCGCTGTGCGCCCACGCTCGAACGCCTTCACCCGCGCGCCGCGATTCTACCTTTCTTTTCTCCCCGTCAAACATTCATCGCAATTTCTCTCATCCACACCCACGTTTCTCGCGTACCAATTCAAGGGGAATGCACCGGACCTGCAGCGTTTCGCGAGCGCTTTCTATGCTCGGTGAAATTTCTTACATCTAATTCACGGAAAGAGAATATGAGCAAGATACTTGACCACACCGACCGAATCGCACCCACAGCGCAGCCGCCCCAATCCGACAGGCGCTCGTTTCTGAAAAAAGCTTCCTTCGCAGGAGCCACCGGTGCACTCGCACTAACCGGCCTCCTAGATGTAGCCGCAGCAAAAACCGGTGCTCGCAACCTGACTTCGCGTGGCCACGATCACGACGATTATCGCGATGACGACAAAGAACTCCGTCAAGAAGACATAGACATCCTCGTCGCCGCGGAAATCGCCGAAGCCCTCGCTGTCACCACCTATTCCAACATCATTAACACCGCACCCTTTTTCGGCCGCATTCCCAACGACGATCAGGGCTATCTCCTCGGTGCTCTCCAGGAAGAAATGTCCCACTACGCCCTCGAACAATCCGTCACGGACAAGCCTTCTCCGTTTACTTCCTTTTTCTATCCGAAAGACATGTTTGCCAGCGCCCAAACCACGCTCAACACACTCGTCACTCTCGAAGACGCCTTCATTGCCGCGTACTTGGTTGGCGTGCGCAATTTCAGCAGCACTCGCCTCCGCGTCACAGCCGCCCGCATCATGGGCATTGAAAGCGATCACCGTACTCTCGCCCGCGTCATTGGCCCCGATGTAGCCGCACAGGATGGCGGCCCCATCGCCACCATCACCGGCGCACAGGGCGTCGCGGAAAGTGTCGCACCGCCCAACAACAACGGTTACGAGCGCACTCTCTGCTGGACCAGAATCGAGCAAGCCGTCGAAGCGCTCACTCCCTTCGTCGACATCACCGCCGCTAAGGCCGCCGGCTTCGATGTCTCGAAATCTTTCCCGTTCGAGCCGTTCACTCCCAAGCTGCCTAACCCGCTGGGAGATTTCATCTCCTTCAAAGGCTGCTAGTTTTCTTTCAACTGCGGCCCCAGCTCGTTGTACCGCAACCGCCAGGCCGGTCTCTTACTTACCCCGATTCATATCGAGGAGGCCGGCCTCAGCACACCCAATCTCTCGTAGGGACACGGCACGCCGTGCCCGCTCTTCTCTCCGCGAACGAACAATCCGCATCCCCAATCCAGGCAAACAGAACTGCCCGCAAGACAAACCCAATTCAAAAAGAGATAATGCTTGCAACTCGAATGGATTTTTCGTTTGGAACAAACAGGCATTGCGGCCTGAGCAAAGTTTTGTTTTTACGCGAATTTTGCGGTTGCGTGCAATTCGTATCTCGGGTGCTAGTCTTCTGAGGTGTAGTTTCTTGAAGTCTTCTTTTTCGGAGTCCTAAAGTTTGACCTCTTCGCCCCAGCCAGGTCCGCGCAAAACAGAACGCCTTCTCCTCGTGCTCTTTCTTCTTTCTCTGCCCGTGCTCAACCCCTGGGTGCGCGGAGACGGCGTCGGTTACTACGCCTACGCGCGCGCTCCGCTCATCGAACACAATCTCGATTTCACTCACGACTACCAGCAAGCCAACACCAGCTTCCGCGAAAATCGCCTCGATGAAAACGGCCAGCCCACCGCCGCATTTCGCACGCGCACCGGCCACCTTGAAAATCACTTCACCGTCGGTCCCGCTATTCTCTGGTCTCCCTTTCTGCTCATCACTCACGCCGGCGTTCTTCTCGCGCGCTCCTTGGGCTCGGCGATTCCCGCCGACGGTTTTTCCACGCCCTACCGCATCGCCATGGCGCTGGCCACGGCGCTCTATGGTTTTCTTGGCTTGCTGATTTCGTTTCGCATCGCCCGAAAATATGTCGACGAAACCTGGGCCTTGCTCGCCACGCTAGCCATTTGGTCGGCCAGTTCGCTTCCCGTTTACATGTATTTCAATCCAGCCTGGTCGCACGCGCACTCGGCTTTCGTTGTCGCTCTTTTTTTGTGGTACTGGCACGAAACGCGCGACACGCGCTCTCTGGGGCAGTGGATTTTACTAGGCGCGCTCGCGGGATTGATGCTCAACGTCTACTATCCCAATCTCATGCTCTTCGCCGTTCTGCCGTTCGAAGCCCTGCGTGACTATAGCGCCGCGTTTCGCAAATCGACGCCCAGCACGCCTGGCGTTGCGCAACTACTGGTGCGGCACGCCGCTTTCGCTGTGACGCTCCTGCTTTGTCTGCTGCCAACATTTATCGCGCACCGCATCATTTACGGAGGCATATTCGAAACAGGTTATGGTTCGGTCAGCCAGTGGAATTGGAGCTCGCCCAATCTCTTGTCTGTCTTGTTTTCTGCGGATCACGGGTTGATCTCCTGGACTCCGATTCTGCTTTTCGCCGTGATCGGGCTCTTTGCTTTCTGGCGGAGCGTGCCGCGCGTTGGCGGTGCCTTTTTGCTTGTGGCGATCGCGTTTTATTATTTCATCGCTTCTTATCCGGATTGGGCGGGCATCTCTTCTTATGGCAACCGTTTTTTTGTTTCGCTGACCGCGCTTTTTGTCCTAGGGCTCGCCGTTTTTCTGGACCGTTTCACACGCATCTTTCGAACGCGCCGCGCCGCCCTCGCCACTGCGACCGTTTTTCTGGCGTGCTTTGTTTTCTGGAATGCCGGCCTGATGTTTCAGTGGGGCACGCACCTGATTCCCGCGCGCGGTCCGATTTCCTTCCCGCAAATGATACAAAACCAATTTACCGTCGTGCCGCGCCAGATTTCCATGCAGTTCGAAAAATATTTGTTTGGCCGCAAAGCCATGATGCAGCAGATCGAGCAGCGCGATCTAGAGCAGATGAAGAACAATCCTCCTCCGCCTTGATGATTTTCTGGCCCGCGTTTTTGAGATTCCAGGTAGCACAGTCACTCCTGACTGTGCGCTGTTCCGCATCCACGCCATAAACCGCACAGGCAGGAGTGACTGTGCTACCAAGAGGTACGCCTCGGCGCCGGCATCTCTGCTAATCTAATCGACGTCCGTTTTAGCTTTCTCGTAGTTTACCGGACGAGTTTTTTGGAGTTTCACTGAGACTCAATGGCATCCGTCACCGCTCCCGCATCTCCGCTTCCGGTGCAGCACGCCTCGCCAACCATCGTGCGCATTGAGCCGCCGCGCGGCTGGCTGGATTTGCGCTTAGGCGAAGTGTGGGCCTACCGCGAACTTCTTTATTTTTTCGTGTGGCGCGACGTCAAAGTCCGCTACAAACAAACGGTGATCGGAGTCGCATGGGTCGTGCTGCAGCCGCTGCTTACGATGGGAGTTTTTACGCTTTTTTTTGGCCGCCTGGCAAAGCTGCCTTCCGACGGCCTCGCGTATCCGGTTTTCTACTTTTGCTCGCTCGTGCCGTGGAATTATTTCGCTACCGCGCTGCAATCCTGCACTTCTGTCGTTGTCGATAATCAGCGCGTAATCACAAAAGTTTTTTTCCCGCGGCTGGTACTACCCCTATCCGCCGTCGTTTCCGGCTTGGTGGACTTCGCCATCGGCTTCGTCGTCCTCGGAGTGGTGCTAGCCTTTTACGGCATACGCCCCGGCCTCGCAGCGTTGTGGCTGCCGGTACTGCTGCTGCTCGCCGTACTCACCGCCCTTGGCGTCGGGCTGTGGATGTCCGCGCTCAACGCTCTTTATCGCGACGTAAAATATGTAGTGCCATTTTTAATTCAGTTTTGGATGTTCGCGTCGCCGGTTGCGTACCCCTCCTCGCTGGTGCCGCAGAGGTGGCGCTGGCTGTATGGGCTGAACCCCATGGCGGGGGTGATTGACGGGTTTCGGTGGGCTCTGACAGGGCACGGCCAGCCGCCTGGGCCGCTGCTGTTAGCATCGGCTGGGATGGTTTTCGCGGTGCTGCTTGGCGGGCTGTTCTTCTTCCAGCGGATGGAAGGCGCGATCGCGGACCGGGTCTGAAAACGGGAGACTGGTGACTAGCTAAGTCCGGAAATACCCCCCCTTCATCAATAAGAACCTTTCTGCAGAGTCGCAATCCCATTGCGGGAATTTCGTTGTCTACTATTAGCAAGTACTAAGAGTCCTGGAATCACCTATTAAGTCCAGGGCCTGGAAAGACTTAGCACCACCATGAGCACAATTTTATCTGATGTGTTGCCGGTCAAGCCGGGCGATTGCGGCCGTATTCGAGAATTGGATGGTTTGCGCGGCGCGGCCATCGCGATGGTCCTGTTTTGTCATTTTTTCCAGCTCGTTCTGGTCTTTCCTCCGGGCTCGGCGCCTTCCTATGTGCAGGCAGCTACACGACTTTCCTGGTCGGGGGTTGATCTGTTCTTTGTGCTCTCTGGATTCCTCATTGGCGGGATTTTACTGGACTCGCGCGCTTCGACGAATTACTACTCGGCTTTCTATAAGCGGCGGTTTTTTCGGATCGTTCCGATTTACGTTGTTACGTTGCTCCTCACTGGCGTCCTGGTTTCCTCAGGACTGAGATCAGCTAATGCCCCTTTCAAATGGTGGCTCACGATGGAGGGGGCGCCGTGGTACGCGTATTTGGCATTTGTACAGAACTTTTGGATGGTCCACGCTGGAAGTTTCGGTTTCAATGGTTTAGGGATGACATGGTCTCTCGCCGTGGAGGAACAATTTTACCTGACGGTGCCGCTTTATATCCGGGCGCTGAGCCGCCGCTGGCTTGCGTGCGTCCTCGTGATCGGTATATGCGGCGCGCCACTGCTTCGAATTCTGCTCCTGCAATTCCGGAGCGAGAACTGGGTAGGGGTTTACGTGACAATGCTCTGCCGTGCAGATGCTCTACTGCTCGGCGTGCTAGCGGCAGTATTACTGCGAAATGACCGATGGAGAGAGCGGATCCGCAGCGGCAGCTTGACCTTCTACCTCTTGATTCCCACGTTTTTATTCGGACTCGCCTTTCTAACCTTGCAACAAGGGGGTTTGAAAAGCCCATTGATAAAGAGCGTGGGCTACACGTGGATAGCGCTTTTCTACGTCACGATCCTCCTCTTTGTGCTCACCCGCCCGGATAGCCTCCTCAGCAAAGCCCTGCGAATGCGATGGCTCTGCTGGCTAGGTACGCTGGCCTATGGGCTATACCTATTTCATACGGGCATACAGTTTCTATTGTTCGGACTGATCTGTGGGCGCGGGCCGATCGTAAACAGCATTCCGACTTTGCTTGTCACGCTGACAGCGATAGCGTTGACGTTTCTGCTAGCGATGCTTTCCTGGCGGTACTTCGAGCAGCCTTTGATTCGCCTGGGGCACCGGACAAACTTTGAGTTTGGAACCTCTGAGACCTTGGAAGCGCCTCCCTCTGGGGTAAGATTAGTCTTTCGATGACTTCGAGATAGCCCCCACCCCCCGTGTTTTTTGTAAGAGTGGCAAACAAAGGACTTACACTTGACGCGACTCGTAAGAGTGGCAACGGCTGGACTTAAAGGTGTTTTGTTTTCAGTGAGTTGCAGGTGACGCGCAAGAGTGGCAGACAAAGGACTTAGAGGCGCGTATTTGGCCGGCGACCGGAAGTGGGCGATACAAGAAAAAGCAGATCCCTCGACTGCGCTCGGGATGACAAGTGGAGGGCTCAGGATGACAGATGGAGGTGCGTTGAGGCGGCGATTCACAGGGAATAATAGCACGTAATTACTGATTTGTCAAGTCAAATCGCGATACTGAAAATCATAGGATTGTAAGGCATTGAAAAACGAGGGGATGCGCATGCGACAAACCATTCGCTTGGGGTAAGATTAGTCTATCGATGAGTTCGGTGGTCATACACGGCGAGGGTCTTGGGAAGCGATATCAGCGCGGCATCAGTTGGTCGCCCGGGCTGCGGCATGCCCTGGAGCGATTCGTGAAGTCGCCGCTTGGCGGGTTACGCCGGAAGAAGGAAGAGACGTTCTGGGCGCTGAAGGACGTGTCGCTGGAAGTGAAAGAAGGGGAAGTACTTGGATTGATCGGTCGGAACGGCGCCGGCAAGACCACGCTGCTGAAAATCCTTTCCCGAATAACCAAACCAACTACCGGCTGGGCGGAGATCCATGGACGCGTCGGGTCACTGCTTGAGGTGGGTACGGGCTTTCATCCCGAGCTCACTGGCCGGGAAAATGCCTTCCTGAGCGGCGCCATTCTGGGGATGAATAAGCGCGAGATTGAGCGGAAGTTCGACGAGATCGTGGCGTTCGCGGAGCTGGAGAAGTTCATCGATACACCTGTGAAGCACTATTCGAGCGGCATGTACGTGCGGCTGGCGTTTGCCGTAGCAGCGCATCTTGAGCCGGAGATTCTGCTGGTGGATGAAGTCCTGGCGGTCGGCGACATCAATTTTCAGAAGAAGTGTCTCGCGAAAATGGGCGACGTCGCTCGCGCCGGACGCACCATTGTTTTGGTTAGCCACCAAATGAATCAAATTCGCCGGTTGTGTCATCGCGCCGTTTGGGTGGATGACGGGTCGATTCGTCAAACGGGGCCCGCGCACGAAGTCGTTTCTGCGTACGAATCCGGCATGAGGTCAGAGGTTGCGGCCCCTGCCGAACCCAAACGGAACGACCAGGAGAAGGCGCGTTTCGTTCGGTGGGAGATTGATGGGGCGAATCCGGAGTCTCCGTATTCCGTCGAGTCGACTGGTCCGGTTACTTTTCGCTTTCATCTAAGGGTGACAAAAACAGTCGAGCGGGCGATTCACGGAATTGCTCTGTACAACGTTGAGCGACAACTTATCTGGGGAAGCTCCGCCAGCGACCTCGCATTGCCCCCCGGCAGCTATCACTTTGCTTACGAGTTTCCAGGGCTTCCTCTAAAGCAAGGCCCCTACTCTTGGCTTCTGAGCCTGTGGGACGATGAAGGACAAGTAGATTTGTGGGACGGCGTTCCCGAGATGGTTGTGGCGACCGATTCTTATCAGCACGCGCGCGACGAATGGACAGGCCTTTTGAATCTGCCGGCCAAATTTACTCTTGAGGGGCACACGAAAGCCTCCGACCCCATTGACGCCGTTCCTGGTAATACCGAATGATTGAGCAGCCAACTATCTTGCAGCGATTGCGCCGGTTTGCCGCTCGCCCAACGGCGGACAAGATCCAAACACTCAAGTTACGCCTTCGCCGGATCTTTCCTAAAGCTCCTGTTCCCCGCCAGCTACCTTTGGGAATTTGGTTTCTTGTGGGGGAAAGTCACGTCGATGCAGCCCTCTTGAACGATACATTTGAATCGGCTGAGATCAACTTCGTTCAGAGGTACTTGAAGCCAGGAATGATCGCCCTGGATATCGGCGCGCATCATGGCCTGTACACTCTTTTAGCATCGAAGCGGGTCGGGGCTCGTGGAAAGGTCGTAGCTTTCGAGCCGTCTCCTCGTGAACGCAAACAACTCTCGCGCAACGTGCGGCTCAATGCCTGTTCCAATGTGCGAATACAGCCATTTGCGCTCGGCAGCAAACGTTCGCGTACTGATCTCCACCTCGTCGAGGGTGGAGAAGACGGATGCAACAGCCTTCGTCCTCCTGTCGTTAATTCACAAACACGTCCGGTCAGTGTGGACGTCTATCGTTTTGACGATGTTGCCCCAAAACTTCGTCTGACCGGAGTGGACTTCGTAAAATTAGACGTTGAGGGAGCCGAGCTTGACGTTCTGAATGGGGCGCCAGAACTTCTCAAGGCCATCCCACGCCCGGTTCTGCTTGTAGAGGTTTACGACATTCGGACGGAGCCGTGGGGCTACAAAGCGCGCGAGATCGTTCAGTTTCTCTATCATTGCGGCTACGAATGGTTTCAATTGCGCCAGGACGGCACTCTCATTAGCGTGTTAGCTGACTTGGATTTATACGACTCCAACCTCGTGGCAATTCCCAAAGAAAGAGTGGTTGAAGTTTTACGATCCATGGAGCCCGAGGTCCCCAATGTTTGAGCGGTACTTGATCCCCGTTTATCTCCCAACTTGGCTGCACAGGTCGGTGGTGGCTGTGAAGCGCATTTTTGTACCGCCCGTGCCAAACGTTCCCGCGAGGAACATCTGGGGTGAACGGAATGTTGAGTGGTCCTTCCTAAGTAAGGAAATGCCGAATGGTCCCGGCGAAGCCATCGAATTCGGATGTGAACAAGGCTACATGAGCCTGTTAGCTGCGCAAAAAGGCTTTCGCGTCCTGGCAAATGATCTTCAAGAGCAGTCCTTTACCTGGCTACACCCCAATGTCGAATTTCGGCAGGGAGATTTTCTCAAGCTGGAGATCCCTCGCGATCATTTTGATCTCGCTATCAATTGCTCTTCTGTTGAGCATGTTGGAGTTGCTGGGCGATATGGCATTACTGCCGATCAGGACGAGGGGGACATCGAAGTAATGCGTCGGTTGGCCGAAGTCTTGAAACCCGGCGGGCACCTCCTGATGACCGCTCCTTGCGGCCAGGACGCCGTGATGGCTCCTTGGTGCCGCGTGTATGGTCCGAAGCGCCTGCCGAGGCTTTTTTCGCCGTTTCAGGTGATCAAAGAATCCTACTGGGTTAAGGACTCAGAGAACCGGTGGGCTTTTGCTACTCGCAAAGATGCGCTCGACTTCGAGCCGCGTAATGATCCCAATGATGGCCATGGTTGCAGTTACGCACTCGGTTGTTTCGTACTTCGGAAGAAGACGTGATCACTTTTTTTACCACAGGCAAGCCATTCCGGGGCCACGACGGCGTCATCCAGCGAAATGCGCTGAAGAGCTGGACGCTTCTGCATCCAGATATAGAAGTTATTCTTTTCGGCGACGAAGAAGGAGCGGCAGAGGTTTGCGCTGACCTTGGCCTGCACAACGAACCGCACGTCGAACGAAATGGCAAGGTTCCGTATGTGCGTTCGATGTTCGCCAGGGCCCAAGAGATCGCAAAGCACGAGTATCTCTGCTATGCAAACTGCGACATCATCCTCTTCAAGGATTTTCTGAAAGCCTTTGAAACCGCGCGGGAGTGGCAGAAGATTTTTCTTGGAGTGGGACGGCGCTGGGACGCCGACGTTACAGAGGCTGTCGATTTCCATAGTGCAAGCTGGGATCAAGACTTGCGGACGCTGGCAAGAAGCCGAGGCGTCCAGCAGGACTACTTCTGGATCGATTTCTTCCTCTTCAAGAAGGGCTTATACGAGGCTATACCGCCTCTCATTGTGGGCTACTGTTACTGGGACAACTGGATGATCTGGAAAGCTTTATCCTTGGATGCGCCTGTCATTGATTTCTCCGCCGCCGCCATGGCGGTACATCAGAACCATGAATACAACGCGCAATCGGGCCGTATCAAGGGAGCTGCGACGGACGCTCTTTCGATGCAAAATCTGGAGGCGGCCGGCGGCAAGGGACATGTCAGGAGCATTAAAGCCGCGACGCACCGCTTGTCTGGCACTGGCCATGTTCACCGAAACCTTCGCCGATATTTGCCCTTCCTGCCCGTATGGATGCAGAAAGTACGGCGCTTCCTGATCTACGATGTATGGCTACCGTGCTGGCATTTCGCCCTGAGCGTGACGCGGCCGCTGCGCGGCCTGCTAAAGCTGAGATCGAAACAGATCGAAAAGCCGCAACCCTAATCGATGACCACGACCCAGATTACGGTCCTGATCGACACCTACAACTATGGCCGCTTTATAGAGGAAGCCATCGACAGTGTGCTGTCGCAGGACTTTCCGATGGAGCAGGTGCAGGTCCTGGTAGTGGATGACGGCTCGACCGACGATACTCTCGAAAGAGTTAGAAAGTATGGATCGAGAATCGAATATTTCCACAAAGCGAATGGCGGGCAGGCTTCCGCATTGAATGCAGGTTTCGCGCGAGCGCGAGGGGAGATCGTGGTTCTGCTCGATGCGGATGATTATTTTCTGCCGGGAAAGCTGCGGCGGGTGGCCGAGGAGTTTCGGAAACGGCCGGATGTGGGGATGGTTTATAACGCACTGAGCGAACTGCACATGGATTCCGGAAGGATGGTAGAGGTGCCGTTCGCGGGAGTGATCGGATTCTTGCCCGGGGACAAAAAGAAGCTGGTGACGTTTTGCGCGTATCCTACCTCGTGCCTGGCGTTTCGGCGAGGGCTGGCGGAGAAGCTGCTGCCGATTCCAGAGTCGCTGCGTTTGCAAGCGGACGGGTATGTCGAGCATTTGGCCGTGCTGATAGCTCCAGTGGCAGCGATCCCCGAGGTTTTGTCCGTCTACAGAGTTCACGGGCGGAATTTGTACTATGCGGTAGACGGTTTGTCCGCCGAAGAAAAACGGCGGCGGACTGATTCTTATTTTAGCTTGATGGGGGAGATCAAGGGCTGGACGCAACGGCATAAAGCGGAGCTGAATGGGCCGCGGACGCGTCTTTTCTTCAGTAGCCAACTTTTACATGCCGAAGAACACAGATTCTTGATGGAAGCACCGGGGAGGTTGCGGTATTTCTGGTATCTGGTGCGGCAAAACTACGTGCACGGCTGTTTGCAGACGTGGAGATTTACGACGTTAAAGTACCTGTTGGCGCTAGCTTCTCTTTGGACGGGTTATAGGGACCGAAAGTGAAGTACGCTTTGCGATCGAGAATGATTGACAGAGTCCGATCGTTAGAGGATAGGTGAAGGATTGCCGTGAAAAAACTAGTTCATGGGTTTCTGCGGAAAGCTGGATACCGGATTGTGCGGATCGAGGATGGGCCAAGGGCGAGCGAGGGTCTCGGTCCGTTTTTTGCGTTGCTAAAGCGGCTCGGATTTGCACCAAAACACATTATGGATATCGGCGCAAACCACGGACTCTGGACACGCGAGGCCCTCAAATTTTTCCCCGATGCGCGCTACACGCTGGTTGAGCCCCAAGACGACTTGAAGACAAATATCCAGGACCTGTTCGATGGTGGCCGCAAGATTCAATGGATCAACGCGGGAGCGAGCGACCGGCCTGGGACTCTTCTGTTTACCCTCGCCGACCGAGACGACAGCAGAACCTTTGCACTTTCCGAGGAACAGGCACGCGCCGCCGGCTTCCAGCAGATACCCGTCGCGGTGAGGACCGTAAATGAAATCGCGGCGTCGGCAGGCGGAGACTTTCCGGACATGGTGAAAATCGATGCGGAAGGACTGGATTTACGAGTCCTTGCCGGAGCGTCGGACCTACTCGGTAAGACCGACATCTTCCTGGTGGAAGCGGTGGTTTGCGCCGGCGGCTACGAAAACACAGCTGCCGAGATCGTCAAATTCATGGATGACGCCGGATACCGGCTTATCGACATCACCGACCTGAATCGAAGTCCGAAGCACAAGGTGCTGTGGCTGTGTGAGCTGGCGTTTCTAAGAAACGGCAGCTCACTTTTCGAGGCCGCGTCGAGCTACGAGTAACCCCGAGCGGATCAATCTCACCACTGCACACCCGGATAGAGGCTGGGAATGCGCATGGCGCGATAGGCATCTTGTCCAGTAATTGCCATATGCCAGACTGTCGTCGGGGTGGCCGTTGGGGTGACCTCGTAGACGGATGCGTTGTCGGTGCCCATCAGAATGTCACACTCGTCGTATTCGACATTGCCGTTAGCGAGGACCTCGGCGTTACCGCCAAACCAGGAATAGTCCACAGTGGTGGGGTGGAGCATCAACGTTGCAGTCATGGCTGTTTCATCGATGATGAAGTTGGGAACGGTGCTATAGCAAGTGACTGGCTGGCCCGAGCCGCAGGTTCCACCCGCGACATCGACAACGCCCCGATCGTCGCCGTTATCGAAGAGAGTCAGGCCGAACTTGCCGGTAGTGTTTGTGGTGGTGAAGGATGGGCCGTGCTGGGCGAAGAACCAGTCGGTGGCGTTGGTATCTGGCGTGCCGTCAGCATTCAAGAGCGTGAAGTTGGCGACGTCCGCGCCTGTGTCGGTCGGAAGTACGGCGCCTAGCTTCCAGATGGGGTCTCCGGAGCCTGTCCCGTTCTGATAAGGAATCTTGGCGAGCCAATTTTGATGGCGCATGGAGATGATGAGATTGCCGTCGTCCTTCGAATAGACTACGGCGTTGGTGTGCATCCAGTCCGGGTACGAGTAGGGGCGGCGATTGATGTCAAAGTGGTCAAACTCATTCCAGATCCAAACGGGATTGTGATTGGGGTCCAGGTCAATAATGACGTCGCCGGTGACGGTCACCCCGGATACGACCTGTTGGGTAGATGCGAGGAGGATGAGGTGCTTGGCGGGCGTGAACGCAAAGTCATGATGGACTCCAACGATCGTGATGTTGCATCCGGCGCAAGTGGCGGCGGCGAGCGCTGCGTTGAGCTGCGCCGACGTCATCTGCCAGATGAGATTTCCGCCGAGGTCGACCTCCTGGATGACGCCGTTGGTGCCGTCGGGCTGGCCGCCGAAAAAGATGAGGAAATGGCCGTTTGGCAGGAGTTTGATGGGGTTTGGACCAGGGAGCCCTGGAAGCGTGGGCTGGTAGGCCCAAAGCACGTTGCCGTCCAGGTCCGTCACTACCGATTCAGGACCGTGGGTGGTGGAGGTGATGGTAATCAGGTCTAGCAGTTCCACACCGCTCTGTGGAGTCATGCCAGGTGTGGTGGTGGTCGTTATGTTTGGCAGGAGCGCCGCTGGGACCGCGCCGGTGGTGAAGGTGAAGTCGGAGTCGTCGAAGGAGGTGCCGTCTTGGAAGGCGATGAGGCCCTGCATATGGTAGGGAGTGGACTGGGTCATGCCGGCGACGTAGAGGCTGACGGGGCTGCCGAGGGTGGTGTTGGGCTGGGTCCAAGTGTTGAGGCCGTAGGTGGTGGTGAGGCCAAACTGGACGCTGACGTTGGCGGGAGAAGGAGGAGTGACGGCGTACTGGGCGACCTGGACGTTGTTGGTGTTGGTGAAGGCGCCGGGAGCGACGACGTTGACGGTGGCGGAGGCGGAGATGGTGGGAGCGGTCTTGCTGGTGGCGGTGACGGTGGCGTAAAAGCTGGAAACGCCGCCGGGGCCGGTGTAGTTGCCGCTGGCGTCGATCGTGCCGGGTGAGGTGACGAGAGCGGGGCTACCGAGGAAAGGCGCGCCAATGACGGACCAGGTGACGCCGGCGGGGTCGCCAGTGGCCATGAAGGGGATGGTCTGGCTGACGCCCATGGCGGAGGCAGGCGGAGTGATGGTGAGGGCGATGGCGGTGGCGGTGCCGGTGACGTTGATGATGTGAGGGGAGCCGGGAGCGTTGTCGGTGATGGTGATGGTTTCGGAGAGGGCGCCGGAGTCGGAAGGAGTGAAATTGACGGAGATGGCACAGTTGGCCATGGAGGCGATGGAGCCAGTGCAGGAAGTGTTGGTGGTGGCGAAATCCTTGGGATTGGAGCCGGCGACGACGACGGAAGTGATGTTGAGGGCGCCGGTGCCGGAGTTGGTGACGAGGATGTTGGTGGGCGTGCCGGAAGCGCCCTGAGAAATGGTGGGGAAGGCGAGGGGGTTGGGAGCAATGGTGACGGCGGGCGCGGGAGGAGTCGGCGGCGGCTGGTAGCTGCTGCCGCAGCCGGCGGCAAAAAGAATTAGAAAGAGGGCACAGAAAGAACGAGAGTATTTTTGCCACGTCGAATTTTTGGACACGGAATTATCCCCAAGAGAGAGTAGGCGGTGCTGGAAGCCCTAGTCATTATTAACACAACTCACCAAAAAAGTTCCCGGAGTTTGTAATTTTGCGCGGGCCTGACGGGGAGCCCGTTGGCAACCGGCGTGGCGGGCGAGGGAGGGCTGACGTGGAGGCAGAGCGAGCGGGTGGCGCGGTCGTTCCTTTGCGGTGGAATCGCAGGGCTTCTGTTAATTACTCTCAAATAAATATGCTTGCATTCCGCCGTGGATGTAATTACCATTCGTCTACTTTCTAGGCACGCTATTTTCTGCTCGATGTTTCCTTACACTTCTTAGCGGCGGGAAGGGCTTTTCTGGCTGAGCACGCCGTGGGCGTGGCGGATCCGGGAAGGCGCGCGAAGGTCCGGCCAGCCCGACGGCCCTCTCGGGAAAGATGCCGGCATGGAGTTCAGCGCCATGTCCGTGATCCAAGGAATGCCGCCTGCCCTGGCGGATGTTTCGGCTCCAAGAGTTTTCGGCGAGTTCACGCTGAAGCTGACGCCGTTCGACCAGCGGCAGTACCGCAAGCTGATTGCGGCGCGCGCGGAAACGATACGGCTTGTGGCGGGGAAGCTGAAGCCGGCGATGGGGCTGACGACGGCGCTGGATGCCGGGTGTGGGGTAGGATTTTTTTCGCAGACACTCGAGGAATGCGGGCTGAGGGTCAGCGGGTTCGATGGGCGCGAGGAAAATATTGTCGAGGCGCGGAAACGGTTTCCGGGCTTGCCGTTCGAAACGGCGAACATTGAGGACCGGAGCATTTTGCGGCTGGGGCGATTTGATTTCGTGTTGTGCTGCGGATTGATGTATCACCTGGAAAATCCGTTGCTGGCGATGCGCCATTTGCGGGCGTTGACGGAGAAATGCCTGCTGCTGGAAAGCATGTGCATTCCGGGCGATGGGGCGTCGATGCTACTGCGCGAGGAGCCGCGCACCGACGACCAGAGCCTGACGGACCTGGCGTGTTACCCGAGCGAAGGGACGCTCGTGAAGATGTTGTACCGAGCGGGGTTCGCGGCGGTGTATCGCGTGACACCGCTCCCCGAGCACGACGACTTTCACGATACGCAGGAGCACGCGCGGAAGAGAACGGTGTTGCTGGCTTCGCGCGCACCAGTAGACATTGTGGGATTCCGGTTGTGTACAGAGCCGCGCGAGGCGGCGGATCCCTGGAGCAAAGTGACGGAGGCGCGGCTTGGGGTCGCGAGGCGCATCGGAAGGTTTCTGGCCAGCCCGGCGCGAAAGAAGTACCTCACCTTGGCGCTGCGCGCGCGGCGTTTGTTTCCGGAGATGGCCATTCCGCTGCGGCTGCCTTTTGGCGCGTGGTGGCTGGCAGAAAAGGGCGGGCTGGATCATGAGTTGATGTTCAACGGTTTCGAACAGAGCGAAGCGTGTTTTGTGCAGCGGCTGCTCCGGCCGGGAATGACGGTGCTGGATATCGGCGCGCACCACGGGCTTTACACTTTGCTGGCGGCGAAACGCGTTGGGCGACAAGGGCGAGTGATTGCGTTCGAGCCATCGCCGCGGGAATGCCGGCGGCTGGCGAAACATGTGCGCGCGAATCGTTGCAAGAACGTAGAGGTGGAGGCGTGCGCTGTGGGAGATACGCCCGGCGAGGCGGATCTATTTATGGTGGATGGCTTCAGAGATTGGGGGAATAGTTTGCGGCCACCGGCGGTGCCGGAGCCTACTCGGCGCGTGCGTGTGCCGGTGCGAAAGCTGGACGACATCCTGGCGGAGCGCGGCATCGAGCAGGTGGATTTTATCAAGCTAGACGCGGAGGGCGGAGAGTTGGCGGTGCTCGAAGGGGCGAGGAAGTTGTTGCAAACGGCGCCGCGGCCGGCGATTCTGGCGGAAGTAGAGGAAATTCGAACTCGCCCGTGGGGGTATCCGGCGCGCAGAATTATGCAACTTCTTGCGGGGTGGAATTACCGGTGGTTTGCATTGAGCGAAAAGGGCTCGCTCTATCCCGTGTCGCCGGACGATGAGACTTACGATGCGAATTATGTGGCGCTTCCCGATGAGCGCGTGGAAGAGTTTCAGCGGCTGCTGGCCGAAAGGAAGGATCGTGCGTTCCGGCGGGGCTAGCACGCGGCCAACGTTCGGGGGTGACGCCGGGAGTCTGACGCCTCAAAGCGTGCGCCTGCAAGCAGAGGCCAAGAAGCTGGCGCAAAGAAACAAACACCGTTCCCCACTTCCGCAACCGGGTCCGCTACGGGCTTCCAAAAAGAGCGAGTGCTGCTATTCTTCCAAGAGAGAGGCAGCACCTGCGTCCGTGCGAATCGGATGGCGGGCGGCTGCCACAGGACGATTCGAATCGGGCGAAAATGCTCACGTTTTTCACGACCGCCAAGCCATTTGTGGGACACAGTAATGTCATTCAGCGAAATGCGCTGAAGAGCTGGACACTGGTGCACCCAGACGCCGAGGTCATCCTCTTTGGCAACGACGATGGCGCAGCCAGCGTGGCGAAGGAGCTCGGGATTCGCCACGAACCGCACACGGAGAAAAACGAAGCTGGTTCGAACCGCATGGACTATATGTTCGCGCGAGCGCAAGCCATCGCGCGCCACGATGTACTTTGCTATTCGAATTGCGACATCATTTTCATGAACGATTTCCGTGCGGCGCTCGAGCGCGTTTTGGCAGCGCGCAAAGAGTTTCTGATGGTCGGCCGCCGCTGGGACACGGAAATTGCCGAACCGTGCAATTTCAGCAGTCCGGGTTGGCCCGTTCGAATTCGCGAACTCGCTTTGCAAACGAACAAGCACCGCACACCGGATTGGATCGACTATTTCGTTTTTTCACGCGGTTTGTTCGCGGATTTGCCGCCGCTCGTGGTTGGACGGGTTTTTTGGGACAACTGGACGGTCTGGAAAGCTCTGGAAATGAAAAAGCCGGTTGTCGATGCGTCGAGCGCTGTCACCGCGGTCCATCAGAATCACGATTATCGGCATCATCCTCAAGGCAAAGCTGGTGTGTGGCATGGAGAAGAAGCTGGGGCGAACTATAGGTTGTCCGGCGGATGGAGGCATCTGCGCACCATCGCCGATTCGACGGAAGTGCTGGGTGCGGATGGACTCAAGCCAAACGCGGCGCGCCACTGGGCCGCGGTAAAGCGCTACGTGAGGCAAGCGGGGCGCGTCGCTCTTTACAACATCGCGCAGCCAATCTGGTTTTTTCTGCTTGGCATCACGAGACCTCTCCGCAACGCGCTGGGGCTGCGCACCGCGGAACTGCCGCGCTCCCGCGGGAAGGTGTAATGGTTGGAAGGGATGCGAGCATGAGCGCTCCTTTCGTAACCGTCCTGATCGATACCTACAATTACGGGCAGTACATTGAAGAAGCGGTGGAAAGTGCGCTGGCGCAGGAATTTCCTCGCAAGCAGCGGGAGATTTTGGTTGTCGATGACGGCTCAACGGACGATACCGCCGAGCGGTTGAAAAAATACGGCGATGCCATCCGCTACCTTCGAAAGCCGAACGGCGGGCAAGCCTCCGCTTTCAATTTCGGTTTCGCGGAAGCGCGCGGCGAAATTATTGCGACGTTGGATGCGGACGACTTGTGGCTGCCGCAAAAACTGCGGCGGGTGTGCGAGACTTTCGAGAAACATCCTGATACGGGCATGGTCTACCACCGGGCGCACATGTGGCGTGGCGGAGAAGTGCTTGTGGACAGCCATTTCTCCGAGGTTTCCGGCTGCGTTCCGGAAAGCTGCGTTTCCTTGTTGCGCTATTCGATGGTCGCGACCTCTTGTCTAGCGTTTCGGCGAAGCGCGCTGAACAAATTACTGCCGGTGCCCGAACCTCTGCGGTCGCAGGCCGACGCCTATCTCACCGCTCTCATTATTTTTGTCGCTCCCGTCGTCGCACTTCCGGAATTTTTAGCCAAATATCGCGTACATAGCGCGAATCTATTTCACATCAATGAAGACAAGCCGGCGAAGGAGCGCATCAAACACCGCCTGGCAATGCGCGCGGTCCTGTCAACGGAAATCCGTGCGTGGCTCGAGCGCAACGGTTACGACCTGGCTTCACCGAATCTGCAGGCGTACTTGAAACAATGGACGAAGGCTCAGGAAGTGGATAGCTTCGCGCTCGCTAAGCCTAGCCGCTGGAGTTATTTCCGTCATTTGTTGGAATACCCCCGCGTCTACGGGAAGATTATGTCTCCCAGGCACCGGCTATACAGCTACATTCGTGCTTTTGGCGCTTTGCTGCTGGGCTACGATCGTTTGTATCTGCTTGATGATCTTCGAAGAGGATACAAAGGCATCCCTGGCAAACCAGCGCGGGAATCTGCTTTCTCTGAAGACAAAACAGAAGCGGCTGGAAAGAACTAAAGAAAGAGCATTTGTTTATCTTTTCTGTGATGGCTTATAGAATGAAGAAGCCCTCCAAGAAGATAATTGTGGAGTGCTGTGCTTAGGGCCTCAGAAAATAAGAGGAAAAGATCGCAAATGAAACGCGCACTGATCACGGGCATTACAGGGCAGGACGGCTCGTACCTCGCGGAATTGCTGCTGTCCAAAGGCTATGAAGTGCACGGGATCATCCGCCGGGCCAGCACGTTTAACACGAAGCGTATCGACCACATTTATCAGGATCCGAACGAAGCGAGCACGCGGCTCTTTCTGCATCACGGCGACCTTTCTAGCACAGAGTGGGTGCTGAATCTGGTTTACAGCTTCGCGCCCGATGAGCTTTACCACCTCGCGGCGCAAAGCCACGTGCGCGTGAGTTTCGATATGCCGGAGTACACCGGCGATATCACCGGGCTGGGCACGATGCGATTGCTGGAAGCGATTCGCCGGGCCGGTTGCAAGACGCGATTTTACCAGGCGTCGAGCTCGGAGATGTTCGGATCGGCCAAGCCGCCGCAGAGCGAAACGACGCTCTTTGAACCGCGGAGCCCGTATGCCGTGGCGAAAGTGTACGCCTACTGGATGACGCGGATATACCGCGAGGGCTATCAGCTTTTTGCGAGCAACGGGATTTTGTTCAATCACGAAAGTCCGCGGCGCGGCGAGACGTTTGTGACACGAAAAATCACGCGCGCGGTGGCGGCCATCGTGGCGGGAAAACAGGACACTCTTTTTCTTGGCAATCTCGATGCGAGGCGCGATTGGGGTTACGCGCCGGAATATGTGGAAGCGATCTGGAAGATGCTGCAGCAAGATACGGCCGAGGATATCGTCATCGGGACGGGCGAAGCGCATTCCGTTCGTGAATTCGTGGAGGAAGCGTTTGGGTATGCGGGGCTGGACTGGCGCAAGCACGTAAAAATGTCGGATCGTTACATGCGCCCTCTCGAAGTGGATTGCCTGATTGCGGATACGCGCAAGGCGAGGGAGAAACTTGGCTGGGAAACGCGGATCGGATTCAGCGAACTGGTGGCGATCATGGTGGATGCAGACCTGGAAGCCGCGGGCCTTTCGCCGCTGGGGCGAGGGAAAGCGATTCTGGAAAAGAAATTCAGCCACTGGAATCATTGGCACAATTCAGTGACGCGCGTGATGGAAGCCGTGGAAGGGCAAGCTTCGCAGCACTGAGGGGCATGGAATGGGTTTCTGGGAAAAACGGCGCGTAGTGTTGAGCGGAGGAAACGGATTTCTCGGATCGTTCGTCGTGGAGAAGTTGCGTGCGGCGGGTTGCCGCGAGATCAGCACGCCACATAGCCAGGAATACGACCTGCGGGAAAAATCGGACGCCCTACGTCTCTATAAGGATTTGCGGCCGGATATTTTTATCCATCTTGCGGCGGTTGTGGGCGGCATCGGAGCGAACCGGACTAACCCCGGCAGATTTTTTTACGACAACGCGGTGATGGGAATTAATGCCATCGAAGCGGGGCGCATTGCGGGAGTGGAGAAATTCGTTTGCGCGGGGACGATTTGTTCGTATCCGAAGTTCACGCCGGTGCCGTTTCGCGAAGATAATTTCTGGGATGGTTATCCGGAAGAGACGAACGCTCCTTACGGCCTCGCGAAAAAGATACTGCTCGTGCAACTGCAGGCCTACAGGCAGCAATATGGGTTTGCTGGCATTTATCTCACGCCAGTAAATTTGTATGGGCCTCGGGATAATTTTGATCTGGAGAGTTCGCACGTGATTCCTGCGCTGATCCGGAAATGCTGGGAAGCGAAACAGGCGCGGGCGGCGGAAATCACGGCGTGGGGGACGGGCAGCGCGACGCGGGAGTTTTTGTACGTGGAGGACGCCGCGGAAGCGATCGTTGTCGCAGCCGAGAAGTACGAGAAACCAGATCTTGTAAATTTAGGATCGGGCGAAGAGATCAGCGTGCATGATCTGCTGGAACTGGTCGGCTCGATGGTGGGGTTCGAGGGGACTGTGCGTTGGGATGCGACGAAGCCCGACGGACAGCCGCGCCGGTGTCTGGATACTTCGCGGGCGTTAGCCGAGTTTGGGTGGCGAGCGAAGACGCGGCTGCGCGACGGGTTGCGGAAAACTATTGCATGGTATGAAGAAGAAGTGGGGAGCAAGTCGCGCAGCAGCGTGGTGTGAAGTTTACAAAAGCGCGCTGACCGAAAGCATTATCCCAAGAGAATAACTTCCTGATCAAAATTACTTCTGTAAAGAACTTACTACCGGCAAGGGGCTGGGCCGAGCGTATGTCTTCGCGGCAGTTGCGGTTGGCCGTGACATGGTTGACGTGAGTGACAGAAGCGGAAAAACCATTGGTATCGGACCTCCTGGGAAGCCAGGTGGCCAGCGTGCTGCACCCCTACAACAGTAAGAATGAGAAAAAGAAGGAGGGCACGACGTGTCGTGCCCCTACGACTGCAAGTCCTATTTCGCCAGAACACTTACGAAGTTGGGGATGTGGTGCGGGCGGCGGGGTAGAGGCCGAGGACGCGGAGGTGGCTGGTGGCTTGGCGGACTTCGGTCAGGGCGGATTCGAGTTGGGAGGAGGAGTCGGCTTCGACGTCGAGGAAGAATTGGTATTCCCAGGGGCGGCCGTGGATGGGGCGGCTTTCGGTTTTTTGGAGGTTGACGCCGTGTTTGGCGAAGGGTTCGAGAGAGGCGAGGAGAGCACCGGGGTGGTGTGCGAGGCGCATGGCGATGGACATTTTGCGTGCGTCGGGAGCAGGCGGTGAGGCTTCGGCGGCGGGGCGGAGCAAGACGAAGCGGGTGAAATTTTCTGGGTTGTCCTGGATGTCGGAGGCGAGGATGACGCCAGCGTAGTGTTCGGCTGCACGGCGGCCGGCGATGGCTGCGCTGGTTTTGTCGCCGCGAGCCAGGGCTTCGCGGACGCTGCCGGCGGTGTCTTCGGCGGGGACGCGCTTTAGGTGGGGATGGACTATGAAGAAGCGTTCGCACTGGGCCAGCGCCATGGGATGACTCGCGACGGAGCGGATGGCATCAAGCGTGGCGCCGCGGCAGCCTATCAGGTGGTGCTCGATGGGGAGGATGGTTTCGGCGGTGATGGTGAGGGCGCTTTCCAGGAGGAGATCGTAGACGCGGACGACAGGGCCGGCGAGGGTGTTTTCTACGGGGGCGAGGAGAGCGTCGGCCAAACCCTCGCTGATGGCGCGGAAGGCGGCGTCGAAGGTGGGGCGGGGGACGGTGGTGATTCCCTCGCCGAGGAGCTGGACAGCGGCTTCTTCGCTGAAGGCGCCGGGCTCGCCTTGGAAAGCTACGCGCATTTTAAGGATGATAGCACTCCTCAGCACGGGCACAGGGTGCGGCGTTTTCTTTGATGTCCCGGCCGCGGAAGCAATCCACATTGGCTGCGAATTCGAAAGAGGGACATTGCTGAAGCTGGTCTCCTTCGGCGTGTGGGCGAGGTATACTGCGCCGAGGGAGAAGGAAGATGAAATTGGCAAGACCGGAAGCTGGGGAGTACGCAGCTTACTACGAGAAGTATGTTTCGCTGATTCCAGGAGATGACGCTACGGGAGTGCTGGAAGCGCAGCGCGTGCAGACCATGCAGCTCTTTGCGGGCCGCAGCGAGCGAGACGGCAATTTTCGCTATGCGCCCGATAAGTGGACAGTGAAGGAAGTGCTGGGGCACGTCAGCGATACCGAGCGAATCTTCACCTACCGGGCGCTGCCAATTGCTCGGGGCGACCAAACGCCGTTGCCGGGGTTCGAGCAAGACGATTACGTGCGGAACGGCGGATTCAACGAACGGCCTCTGGCGAGTCTGGTCGAGGAGTTTGCGCACGTGCGAAGCGCAAGCTTGGCGCTGTTTCGGTCACTTGGACCGGAAGCGTGGGTGCGACGAGGCACGGCCAGCAAGAACGAGGTGAGCGTGCGGGCGCTGGCGTTCATCACGGCGGGGCACGAATTGCATCACCGGCGGATTCTCGAGGAGCGATACTTTTCGGCTATTCCGCGCGCCTAAACCAGGTGGTTCGAGGGCGCTGGCCGTAGCGGGGTTTACAAAGGAAATAAAACAGGATCGCCGCCAAAGTGATGCTGAACGCCGCGGCGAGAACTGCGACGGCTCCCGCAGCCAGGGGATGTTCGAAGGCGTCTCCTAGAAGGTAGAGGCCGAAGAGCAGGAAGAGGACGGCAAGAAAGCTGGCCAAACTTCCAAAGGTGTGGGCCAGACCTCCGCGAATGACCAGGGGCTTGACGTGGTGGGCCGCGGCGCGGACGAGAGTTTCTGCACGCATGGGTCATCCCTTGCGGGAGACCTCGCACACGGCGACGGGATGCTCGACGCGTAGAAAATCGAGATAGGTGAACTTCGGCGGTGCGTACTTTTTCTTCATGGGTGCGCCGCAAACGCAGCGTGGATTGCTTCCTTCGGTATCGCTGCCGGACTGGACCAGGACTTCGCAGCGGCAAGCGGGGTTGGTGCAATGCCAGAGTTCCCCTCTTTTCATGATCATGGTGGCCGTCCTTCTTCGACTGTGGGCTTCGTGGGGATGCCGGGAAGGCGCAAAGGCCTGGCTCACAGTAAGAGGAGGTGGACTATATAGAACGGTAAATCAAAGTCAAGCACAATATTCCATAACAACTATTTTACATTTTAGTAATATACGAATCTCAGCGCCAGTAGAAGTTCGGGCAAGGGGCAGAGCTCTCTTGCGCTTTTCTTTCGCTGGCGGCGAAGGGGATTTGCCGCTTCGGGAGAAGGTGAGGATGTTCGGGATAAGTATTCGGGGTTAGGTTGCGGGGGCCGCGAGCGGCTGCTAAAATTGCTAATTTGCCGGGTGGCCGGCAGCCGTGCTGAAGGCTACCTGTTGTTTGCCGGAAGGGTATCCCACAGAAACTGCAGGCGTTTGCTGGCGGGCCGCTAGTATGGGCAAGCGCAAAGCCTCCAAAGAATGCGCAACCACGGAGAAACCGGTAAAAAGGCAGGCGTGAGAGTGCTCGTCTGAGAGAGTCGAGGCTCTGCGGAAGGGAGATTACGAGTGGCAAAGTATGATGTGGCGATTATTGGAAGCGGTCCGGGCGGATATGTGGCGGCGATCCGGGCGGGCGAGCTGGGATTGAAAACGATTGTGGTGGAGAAGGATCCGTATCTGGGCGGGACTTGCTTGCACGTCGGGTGCATTCCGACGAAGGTTTTGCTGCACCACGCCGATGTGTACGATCATTTCAAGAATGGCGCGGAGCTGGGGTTTGAGGTCAGCGGGCTGAAGATTAATTGGGCGAACATTCTGGCGCGCAAAGACAAGATTGTGAAGAAGCACGCCAAGGGGATCGAGTTTCTATTCAAGAAAAACAAAGTGGAATGGGTGCAGGGTTGGGGGCGGTACGCCGGGCCTGGGCGCGTGAGTGTGGATAACAATGGGAAGAAGAGCGAGATCGAAGCCACGAATGTTTTGCTGGTGAGCGGATCCGAGGCGCGCTCGCTGCCGGGGATTGAGCCGGACCACAAGACGATTTTGACAAACCGGTCGATTCTGGAGCTCCCGGAGATCCCGAAGACGTTGATTATCGTGGGAGCGGGAGCGGTGGGAGTTGAATTCGCGTCCATTTACAACACGTTTGGAACGCAGGTGACGATTCTGGAAGCGCTGCCGCGTGTGGTACCTGTCGAGGACGAAGATGTTTCGGTGGAATTGGAAAAAGATTTCAAGAAGAGAGGGATACAGATTTTCACGAGCAGCAAAGTGGATTCGGTGAAAAAGGACGCGAATGGCGTGACGGTTTCGTTCAAGGATAAGGACGGAAAGGCGCAGACACTGCGGGCGGAGAAATTACTGATGGCGGTGGGCCGCAAGCCGATGACGGAAAATTGCGGGCTGGAGAAATCGAAAGCGAAGCTGGACCGCGGGTTTGTACTTACTACCGGTCCGAATTTCGAGACGGATGAGAAGGGTTTATATGCGATCGGGGACATCGTTGCGGGCATGCCGCAGTTGGCGCACGCTGCGATGATGGAAGGAATTGTTGCGGTAACGCACATCGCGGGAAAAAAGACGCAGCCGATTTTGAAGACGCGGATTCCTAATGCGACGTATTGCGAGCCGCAGATCGGGTCGATTGGGTTGACGGAGAAGCAGGCGCGCGAAGCGGGTTACGCCGTGAAGATTGGAAAGTTTCCGTTTATAGGGAACAGTAAGGCGACGATTTTGGGGAATCACAACGGGTTCATCAAGGTGGTTTCGGACGAGAAGTATGGAGAGATCTTGGGGATTCATATTATCGGGCCCTTGGCGACGGAGATTTTGGCCGAGGCGGCAGCGACGTTGAATCTTGAGGGGACCGTCGACGACATGATGAATATGATTCATGCGCATCCCACGGTTTGGGAGGGCATGGGCGATGCGTTTGCTAGTGTGAGGGGATTGCAGATTAACGTTTAGTGACTGGTGATTCGTGACTGGTGACTGGTGAAGAGTTGTCAGATTATCGTCCTTGGATTGATTGGGTACGCGGAAGCATACGCGTTGCAAAAGCGTGTGGTGGCTGCGCGCAAGGCGGATGCGATTGGGGATGTACTTTTGATTTGTGAGCATACGCCCGTGATCACGCAGGGGCGGAACGGGAAGCGCGAGCATCTTTTGGTTTCGGAGAATGTGCTGCGGCAGCGGAATGTGGAGTTTTACGAGACGAGCCGCGGCGGAGATGTCACGTATCACGGGCCGGGGCAGTTGGTGGGGTATCCGATTTTGCAGCTTGGGACGATTCGGAAAGATGTGGTTTGGTATGTGCGGATGCTCGAAGAGGTGATGATCCGGGCTTCGGCGGAGTTTGGGATTGCCGCGCATCGCGAAGAGGGGAAGACTGGGATTTGGGTTGGGAACGAAGAAAAAAATTTTACACAGAGGACGCAGGGAGCACAGAGTTCACAGAGAGAAGAGGGAATCGCACCGGAAAAGCTGGGGGCGATTGGGGTACACATTAGCCGGTGGGTGACTTCGCATGGGTTTGCTTATAACGTGGCGACGGATTTGCGGAATTTTGATTTGATCGTGCCCTGCGGGATTGCTGGGCGGAAGGCGACTTCGCTGGAGAAATTGTTGGGTCGAGCGGTGAAACTGAACGAAGTCGCGCCGAAGATTGTGGCGCACTTTGGAGATGTGTTTGGCGTGGAGATGAAGCTGGGATCGCGGGAAGAGTTTTTGGAGAAGCTGGAGATCGCGGAACAGATGATCGCAGTGCCAGCCTAGGGAGTAGGAATGAAGAAGGAATTGACGCGGCAGCAGTATCTGGACTTGTACTACTACATGCGGCTGAACCGCGCCGTGGAAGATACGATGGTGAAGCTTTTCCGGCAGAACAAGATTGTCGGGGGACTTTATTCGAGCCTGGGGCAGGAAGCAATTTCGGTGGGGACGGCGTATGCGCTGGAAAAGAAGGATTGGCTGGCGCCGATGATCCGGAATATCGGGGCGCTTTTGGTGAAGGGCGTGCCGCCGCGCGATGTGTTCATGCAGCACATGGCGAAATACGATTCGCCGACCAAGGGCAAAGATGGAACCAGCCATTTCGGTGACTTGGAGAAGCTGCATATCGTTTCGCCGATTTCGATGCTGGGCGATTTGATCCCGGTGATGACGGGTGTGGCCATGGCGGGACGCTATCTTGGGCAGAAGATTGTGACCATGACGTGGATTGGCGATGGGGGGAGCTCGACGGGCGTGGTTCACGAAGGATTGAATTTTGCGGCAGTGCAGAAGGCGCCGTTTGTTTTGATTCTCGAGAATAACTTGTGGGCGTATTCGACGCCGGTGAAGCGACAGGTGCCGCTAGAGAATCTGGCGGATCGCGCGAAGGCCTACGGAATTTCGAGCTACATCGTGGACGGAAACGACGTGGTGGCTGTTTATTCGACGACGAAGGAAGCGGTCGCGCGGGCACGGGCAGGCGAAGGACCGATTTTGATCGAAGCCAAGAGCTTTCGGCGGCTGGGTCACGCACAGCACGACCCGGCCGAGTATGTGCCGAAAGAGATGCGGGCTTACTGGGAAGAACGCGATCCGATCGCGCTGTATGAGAAGTTTTTGATGGGAGAAAAACTTCTCGACGCGAAGAGCAAGAAGGAAATGGAAGCGAAGATCGACACGCTGCTCGCTGCGGAGCGGGAGTTCGCGGAGAATTCGCCGATGCCGCCGCCGGAATTTGCAGCGACGGGGGTGTACTGCACGGGCGACGACTGTCACAAGATTCAGCCGAAATGGGAGCGGCCAATTAGTGAGGTGACACCGCCGAAATCGAACGTCAAGGCGGTGTGGACGGTGGCGGGATTTGGTTCTGGCAAGAGCTCGGGCGGAGCCAATGCGCCGATTCATTTTGGGGACACGAAAACGACGCTCGAAAGCCCGGAATCGCAGGCAACAAAGAAAAACGGTTCCAAGACCAATGGCAAGCCGGCGGCGAAAAACCCCGCGAAAGCGACAACGGCTTCCGGCGCCTCTAGAAAGGTGAAGAGGTAGCCATGGCGCCCGATAACAAAACGGAAAACGGCACGCAAATCACGTTTCTCGAAGCCATCAAGCAGGCCATGTTTGAAGAGATGGAACGCGACCCTGCGGTGGTGCTGCTTGGCGAGGACGTCGGCGTCTATGGCGGGGCGTTCAAGACGAGCGAGGGATTGCTTGAAAAATTTGGATGGGAGCGTGTGATTGATACGCCCATCAGCGAGAGCGCGATCATAGGCGCGGCTTGTGGGATGAGCTATGCCGGTTTGCGGCCGATTGCGGAGCTGCAATTCATCGACTTCATTGTGTGCGCGTTCAATCAGATTACGAATTTCGTGGCCAAAGGGCATTATTTGTGGAATGCGCCGGCGCCGATGGTGATGCGTGGTCCTTCGGGCGGCTTTGTGCACGGCGGGCCGTTTCATTCGGCGAACCCGGAAATGTATTTCGTGCATACGCCGGGCCTGAAAGTGATTTATCCTTCGACGCCTTACGACGCAAAGGGATTGCTGAAGGCGGCCGTGCGCGACAACAATCCGTGCCTTTTCTTCGAGCACAAGTTTTTGTACCGGCGCATCAAAGGCGAGGTCCCTGCCGAAGACTACACCGTGCCGATCGGCAAAGCTATTGTGCGGCGCGAGGGCAAGCATCTGACGATCATTTCATACGCGGCGATGATGCATACGTCGCTCGAAGCCGCTGATGCGTTGGCGAAAGAAGGCATCGAGGCCGAAGTGATCGATCTGCGGACGCTGCTTCCGCTGGACGAAGAGACGATTTTGCAGTCGGTGAAGAAGACCAACAGGTGTCTGGTGGTTCACGAAGATACAAAGACTGGCGGAATCGCGGGGGAAATTGCGGCGATTCTTTGCGAGAAGGCGTTTGGCGATCTGGATGGGCCGTTGATGCGCGTGACGGCGCTGGATACGCCAGTGCCGTATTCGCCGCCGCTTGAGGAATATTTTTTGCCGAATGCGAAGAAGGTTTTTGATGCGGCAAAAGAGCTTGCGCGGTATTAGGTTTTCGAGGCATGGGTCATACTCGGGGACCGTATAGAGAAGAATTTCCGGTCGGCACCGCAGTGCGCATCATAGATGCTGAGGAATTAAATGCATTTGCGAAGTCTTGGCGGTACCACCACCCGGTAACTGAAGAACAGTTTCAGTTTGCCGGCAAGTTAGGTTCAGTCGAGGCCGTCAGTTTCTATCATGGCGGGGATGAGCTTTACAAATTGCGCGGTTTGCCAGGACTCTGGCATGAAGGATGTTTACGCGCCACCGTCGAGACAGCAGAGATTTAATCCGTAAGGAGAACGCAAATGGCCACAGACGTAGTGATGCCGCAGATGGGCGAAAGCATTTTTGAAGGGACGATCACCAAGTGGCTTAAGAAGCCCGGCGACAAGGTCGAGCGGGATGAGCCTTTGTTTGAGATCTCGACGGACAAGGTGGATGCGGAGATTCCATCGCCTTCGGCTGGCGTGCTGAAGGAGATCAAGGTCAACGAAGGGCAGACCGTGCCGATTCAGACGGTCGTGGCGGTGATTGACGGCGCAGGTTCGGCAGCGGCAGTTGCACAGGCACCTGCCCCTGCTCCGGCTAAGGCCGCAGCGCCTGCCCCTGTGGCTGCTGCGCCAGCGCCACCTGCGGCGGCGAGACCCGCTGCTCCAGCTCCTGCAGCGGCGCCACCAACTCAGGCAGCTCCTCAGGCAACGGCTGCCGCGCCGCAACGCGCAGGCGAGCGCATTCACAGCTCGCCACTAGTCCGCCGCATGGCTGCGGAACATGGGATTGACTTGACGAGGATTCCCGGGACTGGCGCGGGCGGGAGGATCAGCAAACAAGATATCGAGGCAGTGATAGCTGCTGGCGGTACACCCGCAGCGGCTCCGCCTAACGCTCCCGCGGTAGCTCCGGCAGCTGCGCCAGCTTGTCCTGCCATGCCACCGCCGTCGGCTCCGTCCGCGGCACCAGCGCCTCCGGCTGTTTCAGGCGGACAGGTCCACGTCGCATTCGAATCAGCCGTTCCGCGCGAGAAGATGTATTTCGGCAACTACACTGTGGAGCCCATGAGCAACATGCGGCAACGCATTGCTGAGCATATGGTGGCGTCAAAACGAGTGTCTCCTCACGTTTATTCCGTGGACGAGATTGACATGACCAAGGTGGCTTCGCTGCGCGCGAAGTCCAAGGACGAGTTCGAGAAACGCTACGAGACCAAGCTGACGTTCATGCCGTTTTTCGTGAAAGCCGCGGTCGCTGGGCTGCGGGCGTTTCCGACGATGAACGCGTCGCTGGACGGAACGAACGTGATCCTGCACAAGGAGATCAACATTGGGATCGCGGTTGCTCTCGACTGGGGGCTCATTGTGCCGGTGGTGAAGGGCGCGGATGAGAAGAATGTGCTGGGCATCCAGCGAACGCTGAATGACCTGGCAGAGCGCGCGCGCGCGAAAAAACTGAAGCCCGAAGAAGTGCAGGAAGGGACGTTTTCGATCACCAATCCAGGCGTCTTCGGAGGGCTCTTTGGCCTGCCGGTGATCAGCCAGCCGAACGTGGGGATTCTGGGGCTGGGTATGATCGAGAAGCGGCCAGTGGTGATCAACGACTCAATCGCCATCCGCTCGATGTGTTACGTGACGCTTAGCTACGACCACCGCGTGGTGGACGGAGCCGTCGCGCACCAGTTCCTGCATAAGGTGAAAGAGACATTGGAGAATTGGTCGGAACCAGTGCTGTAAGCGGTTTCTTCTAAAACGGGCGGCGCGATATGGACGCCCCTTAATCTGTGAAGGTTGAGAACTTGGCCGGTGGTTTTTGTGTGCCTAAGTTTCCTGGATTCGGACACCTGTCCGAATGTGGGACGGGCATTCCCGCAATTGGGCGCGTCTGGCGACGCTTGAGACCTTACCATCCCCGAATGTATCCAAAGCAAAGGGCTTACATCAGATTCAAGGTGGAAGCCTGCCTGCCCCTACCACTTCGAGACCACTGCTGAGATGGCCACACTACCGCCGCGAATCCTGATTGCCGACGATCAGCCTGATGTCCTGAACGCGCTGCGCTTGTTGCTGAAAGGCCAGGGGTATGAAACGGAGGGAGTGACGTCGCCAGGCGAGCTGCTGCGGTGCCTGGCGGAGCGCGAGTTCGATCTGCTGCTGATGGATCTGAATTATGCGCGGGACACCACTTCAGGCCGCGAAGGTCTTGACCTTCTCAACCACTTGAAAGAAATAGAGGATGCCCCAGCGATTGTGGTGATGACCGGATGGGCGACCGTGGGATTGGCCGTGGAGGCCATGCAGTACGGTGTGGCGGACTTTGTCGAGAAGCCGTGGACGAATACGCGGTTGCTGGAGATTTTGCAAAAGCAGATCGGTTTGGGGAGGGAGCGGCGGGCGTCGCGCCGCCGCGCGGCACAGGAGAACCAAGATCATAGAGAGATCGCGCTGCAGTTTCACCATCAGGAGCAGGAAGTAGCCGAAGCGCGGTCCATCCAGCAGGGGCTCTTGCCGAAGAGCATTCCCCAGAGGCCGGGATATGAGATTGCGGGCGCGTGGCAGCCGGCGCAAAGCGTGGGCGGGGACTACTACGACGTACTCGAGTTCGACGACAACTCCGTTGGCTTGTGCATCGCCGATGTTGCAGGAAAAGGGCTGCCGGCGGCGCTGCTGATGTCCAATCTGCAGGCCGCGGTGCGCGGGCTGGCGTCGCCTGCGCTGGCGCCTGACGGTTTGTGCTCGCGGCTCAATTCGCTCGTTTGCCACAACACCGGCGCCGACCGTTTTATTACGTTTTTTTACGCGCGCCTCGACGGGCCGGCGGGGTCGTTGCACTACGCGAATGCGGGACACAACGCTCCTATTCTGCTGCACGCCGACGGATCGCACGAGCGCCTGCAGGCGGGAGGCGGCGTGCTGGGCGTTTTCCCCCGCCAGAAGTTTGCCTCCGGAGGCGCCCAGCTGGCGGCCGGAGACCGCCTCATTCTCTTCACGGACGGCGTGACGGAGGCTTGCGACGCCGCGGGCGAAGAGTTCGGCGAAGTGCGGCTGCTGGGTTTGTTGCAAGAGAACCGGTTGGCGGCCGCTTCCGCCCTGCAGGAAAAAATCCTGGCGGCGGCAGGCGGGTTCAGCAGCGGACAGTGGCACGACGACGCGACGCTGCTGGTCCTGGCGGTTTCGTAGCGGCGGGCTTACGCAAACCCGCGTGAAGTGCTTTCCTCTATTGGCGATTCCACGAGAGAAAATTCCAAATCATTGAATCATGGGCTTTAGTTTTCCGACCCAAACCGCGAAGTGATCGAGCGGGACCGGCTCGATTCCGGCGTCGCGGAGCGTGCGGTCCACAAAACGGTTGCGGTCGTTCTGGTCTGTCAGTGCAACGTCGGTGATCGCGGCGAATTCTGTTTTGAGATCAGCCTTGGCGGCGACGCGTTCCGCGGTGTAGGCCAGCACTTTAGCATCGCCCGGAGCGCGTGATACGGAAAGAGTGTGCAGGAAACCTCGTGTGCCGTTGCGCCGGTAGCTGTAATCAATGCGCATGGGATCGCCGGGAAAGGTGAATTCGGCGGCGCGCACGGATTTCTGGATCCTGTCCCACAAGTGGGCTTGCCGAAAAACCTGCGAGCAGTAATAACGCATCTGCGCGCGGCTGCCGGGAGCACCGACGCGGCTCTGAATGCGCGGCAGCGCAACGTGGTCTCCATAAAGGCGTTCGAGCTCGGCGTCCAGATCGCTCGAAATCACACCCTTCTGAGGCGCGAACTGCAGGGCGTTCGAAAGCGTGCCGTCCCATTTGCGCAGAAGTTCCTGGAGCGCGATGCCATCGGAAGCGCCGCCATTTGTGCCCTGGCCGTTCGAGCCGTGCGCGGAGTCGAAGCGGTCTTCGAGATTGTCGCGCAGCGCGCGCAGCAGAGATTCGTCAGCATCGGGATGCAGGCGCCGCACGCGATTGTATTCCTCCTGCTCTTCGATGAGGCGGAGGCGGCGTTCGCCGGACTGCGGGTCGTAGACCAGGACACCGATGTTCACCCATTCATCGCGCACGAGATTGGGCGTGTAGCGCAGAATGCGGTAACCGCAGGTGCGTTCGGATGGCATGGATTCTGTAGAGCTTTCATTCATGGTTCACGTCCAGTTGGGTCATATCCAGTTGGGGAAGGGCTGGCGATTGGATTGTTTGGCGGCCAAAAGCAGTTCTGGTACGCGAGAGCGGCGCTGCAGTAGCTGTTCCGAGACCCGGAGCACGGCATCGAAGTCGTCCTCGTACCAGGCCGGAGGAATTTGCTTGGTGATTTCGTCGAGAGCGCGTTCGGTCATCTGTTTCTCCAGACGCTCCAGCCAGGGCCCGAAGGAGTTCATGCCGGTCACGCCATGGTAGACGCGGCTGCGCGCGTAGAGCCCGCGGAGCGGAGCGTCGGGAAAATTCCAGTCTCCGGCGTTGAAGCAGAAACCCTGGTCAATCATCAGAGCGCTGTATGCCACGGACGTCTCTTCTGACGCGGAAGAGTCCGTGGTCGGGTGCTGACTGCGACGTGGCTCCCGAAAAAAAAGTGTCTGGCGGCCGTTGGTATTGCAAGTCCACTTGTCGAAGACCAGCATGCCCGCGAAATCGTGCAAATTCGCGACCTGCTGCAGTTGCTCATCGGGCAGAAAATCGTGCAGCGTCAGCCGCCGCGGATCGCCTGGGTAGCGAGAACCGAATTGCAGCCCGGGCTGGCACGGAATGCGATGCCGCGGCATCTCCATGGCCAGGTCTGGCGTGAGGCGGATGAGTTCTTCAGACACTTCGACTATCGCCACCGGCGTCGTCGGCAGACCCAGCCGCGCCGCTAACTTGGTTCCTAGCAGTTCATTGACCAGAATTCGACGGTGCTGCGGGTTATTTTGGAACTTGACGACGTAGTAGTGCCCATCCGAGCAGCGCATCAGGTGCGATTGCGCGCCGCCCCGCATCCGGCGTAACTGTTCCAGTGCCCGCAACATGCGCGGCTATGCTAGCGGCAATAATTCATTTCGGCAAGGTGCCTTCTCGTTAACTGGGCGACTTCCCGTTTCGAGAGACTTGTTGTGCCCAATCGGGAGATCGTCCGAGGGCACGACGTCCCAGAGTGGAGTGGGGTAGTTTTCAAAAGGAAAAGGCTTGGACCATAGCCCAAGCCTTCTCGTGCGTTCAAAAACCTGAAGATTCGCGGAGTGCTAGCGCCGCTTCTTCTTCGCTGCTTTCTTGGCCTTCTTCTTCGGCTTGGCTTTCGCCTTTGCTTTTGGCTTGGCCTTTTTGGCCTTCGCCTTGGCTTTCTTTTTCGGAGCCGCTTTTTTGGCCGGCTTGGCGGCAGGCTTCGGAGCAGCTTTCGCCGCCGGCGCTGCCACTACGGGCTCTTCTTCGGTGATGAGGATCTCTTCTTCCTCGGTCTCCACGATCTCATCACCGCCGCCCAGCTCGTCTTCCTCCTCCAGCCGTGACAGCTCGTTGTCGTCTTCGAAGTTGTCCTTCTCGAAATCCATACCATCCTCCCGAGGGGCACTCCACAAGCCATTGGCCTGTGGGACGCTGCATCAGCTGGAGTCGCTAACTCCCCTCCGCCGCATCGCCGTTGTTATCGTACTCCTGCAAAGTTGTCAAGCATTCTGCAATTTGAAGGCAATTATGCTGCGATTTTGGAAGTTCCCGGGCGCATCAAAAGGCAGCAACACAGCAGAAGAGGGAGACAATCGAACCCACTGGATCCCCTGTATCCCATTACAAGCAAACGACTTAATTGGGAATGGCGGCCGCTTGGCTGGAGGAAGAAGCCTGCGGAGAGGCATGGGCCTTGGAGCTTGTTTTCGGGCGGCTGTGCTCCGGCGCTATTTCTGGCGCCCCGCCGACGGTGTAAATGCGCAGCACCATGCCTCGGCTCACATGATTGGTTTTCATGTGATTCCACTTGCGCACGTCTTCCGTGGGAACACTGAAACGATCGGCGATTCCGCCGAGCGTGTCGCCCTTGCGCACGCGATAGCGCACCAGTCGGCTCTTGGATTCCGCGGGAGCCGCCGCGGGAATAATCAATTTTTCTCCGACGTCCAGCGCGGCGTGGCGATCCAGATTATTTGCGTCGGAAATCGCCGCAGGCGTCACGCGATATTTCTTCGCTATGGACGTCAGCGTCTCGCCGGCTTCGATGCGGTGCCGCCGCCAGCTCACCCATTTGTCGGCGGGAATGTCCGCAATCTCCGCGGAAAATTTTTCGGCGCTGCCCACCGGGAGATGCAGCTCGAAAGAGGGATCGTCCGGCGTGGCGAGGCGGAGCAGCGCGGGATTGAGATTGCGCAGCGTATCGACATCGACATCGATCGTTTCAGCCACCAACCGCAGATCGATGGCGCGGCCAGGCTTCACGATATCCGTAGGCACGGGTTGTTCCGGATCAACCTGAATGCCGTAATGCGCTGCGTCCTTAGCGATGAGCGTGAGAGCCAGAATGATGGGGACGTAATTTCTCGTTTCGCGCGGAAGCACGTTGCGTTTGTAGAGCTCCCAGAAATCGGCGTAGCCCGTGCGTTCGATGCCCTTCTGCACGTTTCCCGGCCCGCAGTTGTAGGCGGCCATCGCCAGATACCAATCGCCGAATTGGCCGTAGAGGTCGCGCAAATGCTGCGCTGCCGCGCGCGTGGCTTTTTCCGGATCCTGCCGTTCGTCGATCCACCAGGTGTGGCGCAGGCCGTATTCCATTCCGCGGTAAGCGACGAACTGCCAGATTCCCCGCGCGCCCGCGCGCGAAAGCGCCAGCGGCTGGAATGCGCTTTCCGCTTGCGCCAGGTAGATCAAGTCTTGCGGTACGCCTTCTTCATGCAATACGCGCGAAATCATTTCGCGATAACGGCCGGAACGCCGCAGGCCTGTTTCGACGATGGCGCGGCCTCGGGGAGTCTGGAAGAAATTGAGGAAGGAAAGCACTTCGTCATTCACGGTAAGCGGCATGTCATGCGAGAAGTTCTTGGCGGCTTCTTCCGCGCGCGCTTTCAGCCGCGGATCGACCGGAAAAGTCATCTCCGCTACTTCGTCAATGGCCGCGGGCACGGCAGGCGCTTCCTGAAAACCGTCTCCCGCGCGGAAAGCCTGCAATTCGTAACCGTAGATGGTATCGACCATGCGATGAAACAGTTCACTGAGTTTTGGATCGCTGTTCGGGTCGTAGCCGCTCTCCAGCATCCAGTCGACGGCATCGTCAAAGTCGCGGCGTGCTGCTTCCAAATGGCCTGCTTTGTAGTTTTGCTCGCCGGAAGCGAACTTCGCTTCGACCTGGGCGATCAGATATTCCTTTGGGCTCGGTGCTCTCAGTGCCAGCGCGGCCAGCCACTCGGGCGAGAGTTTGCGCAAGGGAAGCTCGCCGAGATTGGCGGAAACCTGAGCAGCTGCGGCATGGGCTGGTGTCAGCGCCGGGACGCGCGCCTGTACCCCGTTTTTCGCTGCATCCTCGCAACCGGCTGCGGCCAACCCAATTCCGGCCAGGAGCGTGGCGTACAGCCCGATCTGGAGCCTCAGGCGCATCTCCTTATGTTAAGTAGCTGTTACAGCCCAGGTCAACGCTTTCCGGCAGGGGAGGGTTGACCTACTCACTACACGGCTTGAGGCCTCATTAATTGTCTTGTGGCTGTTCCTCGCGGGACCGCCCGGGATAAACTCTCACGCGAGGTGTTTCACGTGAAACCGATTCTCATCGCCCGTCTTTCAAAGTTAGGCCGCAGCGCTTCTTCATTTGCTCTCGCAATGCTGGTCTTTTCTCTTGGCCCGGCGCCGCTCGAAGCACAGAGCAAGAGCCTTGCTGCTGATAAGCGTGCCCGGGTCGAAAAAGCCGCATCGAGTTTCATGGCTGCCAACAGCGTGCCGGGAATTTCCGCTGCCGTCGTTCAGGATGGAGAGTTGGTTTGGTCGGAAGGGTTCGGGATGGCCGATCTCGAAAACTCAGTTCCTGCGACGTCGTTCACTCTGTTCCGGCTCGGCTCGATTTCCAAGCCGATTACGGCTACCGCCATTATGCAGCTTTCGGATCGCGGAAAATTGGATCTTGATGCCGAGGTGCAGAAGTATTGTCCGGCATTCCCTAAAAAAGAGTGGCCCATCACCACGCGAGAGCTGCTCGGTCACCTGGGAGGCATCCGGCATTACAACCCAGATGGCAAAGGTGACATTCCCGATGACAGCGCGAAGCATTTTGCAAGTATGGAGGAGTCGCTGCAAATCTTTGCGGGCGATCCGCTGGTTGCCAAGCCCGGCACGAAATTCCATTACTCGACGTATGGCTACACAGTTCTTGGCTGTGTGCTGGAGGGCGCGGCTTCCGAAAAATACATGGACTATGTCAAAGAAAATGTTTTCGAGGCCGCTGGGATGGCGGAAACGCGGGACGACAACTCTTTCGTCGTCGTTCCCCACCGCTCGCGCTGGTATCACAAGGACAAAGCCGGCGTCGTGCAGAACGCAGGCGTCCTCGACTCCAGCTATAAAATTCCAGGCGGCGGGCTGATCTCCTCGGCGGACGATATGGCACGGTTTGAAATCGCCATAATGGCCAACAAACTTCTCAAGCCCGTGACGCGCGACTTGATGTGGACTCCGCAGAAAGTGACGGACGGTTCGCAGAGCGATTATGCCCTGGGCTGGGTCACGCAAAAGAAATACGGCCTCGCGCTTGTGGAGCACACCGGCGGCCAGCAAGGCACGAGCACTTCGATTGTCCTCGTGCCGGAACGCCGTGCGGGAATCGTCGTGCTCGCAAACATGGATGGCGTCAATTCGGCCGCGCTTTCCACCGAAATTCTGAAAATAGTGCTGGACCTTAACGACAAACCATAGACGGAGGGCTTTCAGACCGGCCAAAGTTGGCGCGGTGTTTACGGCCAGTCTCCAAAAACAGCGTCCATCGCACCACCAAACCAATATTTATAAAACCCCTCATCGCAGGAGTTCATCGTGTCGCCGTATTTTTCTTTGTAGTGCTTTCCCCAGTCCGGCCGCCGGCCATCAGCGTCGCAGAACGCGTATTCGTCCGATAAGCCCCAGGAACTGAAGACACGTCCCGATTTTTTCATGATGTCCGGATCCGCAGCCAAGGCTGCGACGGCGCGTCCTGCATACAACGGCGTCTCCGACGACGCATAGTTCGGATCCTTTTTGACCGCATCCTGCCAATTCGCCTCCGTCACGCCGAAATTCTCGAGCATGGCTTCCGACCGCAGGAATCCGGGAGTCAGCGCCACCGCGGCGATGTTTTTTCGCCGCAACTCCCGCGCCATCGCGAACGCCAATCGAATCACCGAAGTCTTAGTCAGGTCATAGAACAAATGCCCGCGATACGAATAAGAATCTCCATCGCCGACTTCCACGATTAGGCCCGGGCCATTCGATTTTGCAGACGTTTCCATCAACAGCGGCGCCGCGAAGTGGCTCGTAATGATGTGGGTATGCAACACGTTTCGCAGGTTGGCAAAACCATTTTCGAGGTTCGCCTGCCAAAATGTTTTCCCGAAATCCTGCGGAATAAGTTCGGAAATGTCATTCACCAGGACGTGCAGCTTGCCTTGCTCCTTGCGAATTCGCGCCAGGAGTTTCTGCACTTGCTTCGTGTCCGTGTGATCTAGGACGGCGGCAACTCCCTTGCCTCCGCGCGCCGTGACCATTTTTGCCGTTTCTTCGACGGTTTCCGGCCGTCGCGAGTGATCGAACGGCGACGTTTTCTTCGACCGGCTTCTCGGCAAGCGGTTGGCCTTGGTGCTGCGCCCGGTGCAGTAGACAATTGCGCCGGCTTCGCCGAGGGCGAGCGCGACGCCACGGCCGACGCCGCGCGTAGCTCCGGCGACCAGCGCGATGCGGCCTTTCAGGTTAGGGGGAAGATAGACGGGGGCCATGAATCACCTCCGGAGGAAAGATAATCCGATTGTAAATGGGCATTCACTAATGTCAAGTAGAAAATAAACGGCCATTCAGTTATCCTCGCAACGCCGCTTGGCGGCCTCACAAGAACAAAATGAGCCCCCGCCCGCGCGAAACTTCTGACGAAGAGATTCTCGCCGCCACGGGCCGCGTCATGCAGCGGCGCAGCCCAACGCAACTCACTTTGGCCGATGTTGCCAAGGAGGCTGGAGTCGTGCCCGCGACGCTGATCCAGCGCTTCGGCACTAAGCGCGGACTGCTGCTGGCTGCATGCCGCGCCGCGCCCGGCAGGGTGCCGCAACAGTTCGCCGCTGCACGTGGCCGCCACGAATCGCCGCTCGAATCGCTCATCGAGTTATACGCGGATTGCACCGCGTTCGCGCCCACGCCTGAAGCCGTGGCCAATGGTCTCGCCTATCTCCAGGTTGATTTGACCGATCCGGAGTTTCACGCTATTACGCTCGCGCAATTCCGAGCCATTCGCGACGAGACGCGAAAGCTCCTCGACGAATCGGTCGCGGCCCGTGAGCTTCGGCAATGCGATACGGCCGAACTCGCCCAGCTGATCCAGCAACTAAACGACGGGGCCATGCTCGCCTGGGCTGTCTACCGGCGAGGTTCCTTGGCTTCCTGGGTTCGCCGCGAGCTGGAGGCCCTGCTTTTGCCCTACCGCATGCCGAACAAGAATTTCAGGCGGAAACATAAATTGCAGCGGCGAAGAGCAGGCTCCTGAGCGCGCCCCATTCCCGTTTACATGCGGCGCGCCGCGATGGTAGTGTGCCAGCGAATCGTCATTGTTCGAAGATTCTGCGGCGACTCGCGCCAACGGCAAATTGTTTATCGGATGGGCGGAGCATGAAAAACAAAACGAGATTCTTCGCTTGTGGATTTTTTTGCGTCTTGATGTCTCCAGCGCTCTATGCACAGCAAACGCCCGCGGACGCCCCATATTTGAATCCCAAGCTGCCCGTCGAGCAGCGCGCCGACGATTTGATCTCACGCATGACGCTCGAAGAAAAAGTCGACCAGCTGGGACATATCGCTCCCGCAATTCCGCGGCTTCGTGTTCCCGCATACAACTGGTGGAACGAAGGACTCCACGGTGTGGCGCGCGCGGGGATCGCGACAGTATTTCCGCAGGCCATCGGCATGTCCGCGACGTTCGATGAACCTCTGCTGCATGACGTTGCCGACACGATCAGCACGGAATTTCGCGCCAAATATTCCGCCAATGTCCATCCGGACGGCTCGACGGACTGGTATCGCGGCCTCACGGTCTGGTCTCCGAACATCAACATTTTTCGCGATCCGCGCTGGGGACGCGGACAGGAGACTTATGGCGAGGACCCGTTCCTCACTGCTCGTCTCGGCGTCGCATTTATCACCGGATTGCAAGGCATCGACCCGAACTATTTCAAAACGATCGCCACGCCGAAGCATTTCGCCGTTCACAGCGGACCGGAATCTACGCGCCACAGCGTGAACGTCGAAGCCTCGCGCCACGATATGGAAGAAACGTATCTGCCCGCATTTCGCGCGGCGATCATCGAAGGCAAAGCCGAATCCGTCATGTGTGCCTACAACAGGTTGAATGGAGAACCTGCTTGCGCAAATTCTGTCCTGCTCGGTGAACACCTTCGCAAGGACTGGGGATTCCAAGGCTACGTTGTTTCCGATTGCGGCGCCGTAGCGGACGTCTATAAAGGCCACAAATTCGCGCCAACAGCCGAAGCC